>Ga0123352_10006298_pt1 | contig 18133 bp, 12 predicted proteins | sample TergutLab28metaG_FD_89700 | JGI IMG/M metagenome (GOLD analysis project Ga0123352, IMG submission 89700) | Labiotermes labralis P1 segment gut microbial communities from Petit-Saut dam, French Guiana - Lab288 P1 | ecosystem: Host-associated > Arthropoda: Insects > Digestive system > Gut ... | reverse complement strand
TATGTATATATATATATATATATATATATATATATATGCCTAATTTGGCATACTTATGAATACTTTGTATTTAGAAAGTATTAAGTTTCCATTTTAAATGCTTGTTCCTTGCTGGTCAAGGTCAACTGAAACATGTCAGAATGATTGTGTGAATAAATGCAGTCACGTTAAAACTTGTATGTATGTAATTCTAAAATGAGCCATCCCCGTTGTGTGTATATACACACAACGGGGATGGCTCATTTTAGAATTATGAATGCTAGTCGAAGCTCCATCCACAAATAAACATCTTTTTTAGATATTGTTGTGTTATTGACTGATCCCACACCTATTGTTGTATGTATGTAATCACTGGTATGTATGGTAATGTTGTTTATGATCTGGTATGTAGTAGACTGTGAACATGTTTAACCTTTAACCCATGAGGGTGGATATTTAAATATTAATGCATGGGTTATGAAAAACATGACTATTATTTGAACAGAAAAAATATAAAATTATGAAATAAATGGATTTTTGTGGAAAATTAAAGAGAGATTATGCAGCAGGTCTTAAAAATTCAGTAAATTACCTTGTTGTCTGAATACATACAATGAATTTCTAGGGGTGTTTTGCTACATGTGTTTAAATTTGGTATTTAAATAGTTTAAACAGTCAGTAAATTGGTAAAGGTGGGACTGCACATGGGTCTTTCACAGCTAGACCTGATCTGTGATTTAAATACAGGTAGGTCTGTTGGCACATGTTTTTTTTTTTAGGGATTTTTGCTTGAACATGGCTAGAAAATTTACACCACTTCTCAAATTTACATGATAATGTTCATTATAACATGATTTGGCATAGATGATAAGCGATAATTTTCATTTTAACACAATCTGACATAGACAAAATGTGGTCGCACGTGTCTTGTGTAGGAGGCTAGTGGAAAGTGACATCACTGTCACCCCTTCAGTCACATGTATGGATTGGTTACATTGGTGATATAAGCATGCAGCTTGTGTAACTCTCCCTTCATCTGCATTGGCTCTTCTTACCCAAATGAGTGACAAACGTAAACCTAAATCACCTACTGCAATCCAAATGAAAAATTGGCAAAAGCAGTCAGTACTGAAGAGAGATTAGATGTAGTAAGCCGACTTGAAAAAGGTGAACGAATTTTTGGTGTGTGCCATAATGTTAGATCCACTTGTATTACTATACGTACAATTCATGATAATGCTGATAGAATTATAGAAACTGCTAAGTCAGGAACTAAGGTGTTTTTGTAGCAAGACCAGTCCTTTTGGAATGAACTGTATCAAAAACTATGGATGTGAGTCTCTTATATTTTTATTGCATTAGGAAGAAACAAATATATTTTCAAGAAATATATGCATAATGTATAGAAAAATATATATATTCTGTATATACGGTACTTGTATACACTACAGGTTCGTATGTCCACTAGTGGTATAGTCATACTATAGTACACTATATAAGAAGAGGCTTTCAATCCCCTAACCCTCAAGAAATATGTTATTGTCAATGGGAATTTTGTGTTCAATTCGTGCTATGTTTTTCAGGAACATATTGCTGGTGTAAAATGAGAACTGCCTGTAATGTATTACTTTGGCATTTTGAGATTCTTTCACCCACCTTTTGAATTGAATATTTGTGGTGCAAAAATTTTTACATTTCGCGTTTAAAAACAGAAAATGGCATTTGTTACAGCAAAACTGAATCATGAGTTATTGTCGTCTCGGTTGAGTGAGACAGCAGCTCACAAGAAAGTACAGCAGTTGCAGACTGAGATCTCGAAGTTGCGCTCCCATAGCCTGCGCCAGGAGGCTCAGTTAGATGAGAAGGAACAAGCTCTTGGTCATTTGCGGGGCCAGCTGACTTCTCGATGCAGGTACAGCACTGACTGAAATGACTGTGCTGCAGCCACTATAACCCCACTCTTAGGCCTAATTGACACTCTGTAACTATTACAAAACAGAAACTTTACCTTATTTTTAGGGTGCCATTCCTCTTATTCTGTTTGTTTACTGCAATCTCTTGTTTTCATCTGCCTCATGTCAATCACCTTCTACCACCTTTTCTCCTTGTTTATATTTATTCATTCTGTAGTCCATCTTATGACAGGTCTGTAGATTCTTCCAAAATGAGTTTTCCATACAGTGTGATCTAGTGCTTCCTTTTTCAGTTTCCTGTGTCCTCTCATTTCCTTAAGGTCATCCAGTAGCTGCTCACATCTTCTTCCTCTCACTTATGTCCTTCCTTCTGTACCCACTACTAGATCAATCCAGTTTAGTCTTCTGTCTGTTAATTGTATGTAGTATGTCCCTGTCCTCCTTTACTGTCTGTAATTCTTCTTAATTTCTCACATGATTGGCCCAACTGAACTCTTTCCTTCTCCAGCAGTACATGTCAACACTTTGAAGTATTTCTGATCTACTTTCTGAAGTGTCCAAGTTTCAGCACCACACAAAGCTATGCTCCAAATGTAGCACTTTACTAGTTTCTTCCTTAAATTTGATTCCAATTTGCTGGTGGAAAGAGTCTTGTTGAATGCTGCTTTTGCCATGACAATCCTGGAATTAATTTCATACTTACATCTTGCATCATTTGTTATCTTGCTACCCAAATGGCTAAAATATTCCACGTTCTCCTGTTCTTTTTTTATCTATCATAATCTGTACTGAGAATGGTTGCCTTGAGATTCTCATGACCTTAGTTCTTGTGTATGTATATTTTGGAAATTAAGTCATTTGAGAGCTCATTCCTTCAGTGCGTTCATTTAAGATATTTTCTCTGGCACTTTTGTAATTGACAGAAACAATTTTTTGTTGCATCATATCTACATTAAATACTTTTCTGCCGACATTAATGATCTTTAATTGGTCCCTGTGGTCTACTGCCTTCCGATGCAATTAGGCGGTCTAAGAAGTGTCTTCTGAATTAAAATTGTAGTGTGTGTATGGCCACTTATGGTTTCAGTTTATTATTCATTAATCAGGATTTTACTACATTCAGGTCTCTTGTGCCCTGACAAGATAGATGGCATCTTAGATGATCAAGAACATATTTGTTACTTAAGGGTTACTTGGTGATTCTTTGATGTTATTGACCCTCTTGTTCATGCTGTGTTAATGTGTGCTGTATTGCCTTTCCTTTTGTTTGTGAGATGGAGGGAAGCCAGCTCATTTGAAACACCACCAGCACAGCTCATTCTGCATTGACATCACCCAAAATCAGATCAGTGTCCATATTATAGTGTTTGTTTGAGAACTGAGGTACTCACATCGGTAACCATGAAGATCGTTGTTTTCTGACATATGATGCTGCACAGGCTGGTGAAGAGTACTGATGTTCAGAGGATCCTGCTACCTTCGATATCTATCCTGATGTTGGAGGTAGTAGGATCTCCTGAAACATCAGTACACTTTTAGCAGACTGTATGGCATTACCATCCAGAAGACAGTTATCTTTCTACACTTTGTTTGTTTCATCTGTAAGAATACAGTAGGGGCTGGTACACACTAAATTTGTGGTGTGTTTGCCAAGTTTGTTCTTCTGTTTTTAGTTTTCATTTCACCACACCCCTCCAGGTATCTCCCACTTTCACTTGTACCCCACATTAGTTTCCTATAACAGAGTTTGGTTAACCATCTTGTGAGAACAAGTTATACATATGTTGAATATAAGAAATCCTAAATTTACATACCTACGCATGGATGTACCTATCAGAACTGCCAATAGTGTGGTCATGTCCACAAACTAGATGTTGTTCTTGGGCAGTAATCATGACAGTGGAGTCAGATAAGTCCTTTCAACATATTAGTGTTCATTTGTGTGATTGAAATGAGATGGAGTTTATTTGTATAGCAGTCTTAGAAGTTCCAGCCTTTGATGATAGATGAATGACAGTTGGCAGGGGAAAACTGAAGTGCTTGGGTAAAACCTAACAAGTGTCACTTCTGCTGCAGATCTCTAATAGACTGCACTTTGCTTTAAGTTGGTTTCCACATTTAGAAGCTAGTGACTAACCACCTAAGCTATACCACAGACCCAGCAGGATTCACACATTATTCATTTTGAGGCAGCTGCATGAGTAAGAACTCAGCTATTGTGTATAAGCATCCCAAGCTTATTTTCCACTAGCACCTGCTCTATATAATGTTCTGCTGCCACCACAGGTCACTTCACCAAGTCGTTCAGGACCTGCGACGTCATTACAGTGGTGCTGTGCCACTTGCAACTCAGGAACACATGTCCCTATCTTTGCGCCGTATGAGAGAGGAGAGACATGAAGCTATAGAGAGACTCCGCAGAGCGGAGAATGTGGCTCATGAAGCAGTTACTGCCAGAGAGGAGATGCAGTTACAGGTGAAATCTCTCCAGGAACTGAAGGCTGCTCTTGAATCAGCTGATAACCAAAAACAACTGGTTGAGTGGTTCAACAAGAACAGTGAACTGAGGCTTAAAGTGAGTACTTAAGGATTCTGTGTGCATACCATAGAATTTAAGGACAACAAAAAGAAATATGTCAGCTGAATGATCCCACCTATAAATGGCCAAGGCATCATATTCTCTTGTGTATGTTAGAAATTATCAGAGTTGGGAGCAGTTACAAACAGGACTAGTGTATGGCAGCAAATGCTTCCTGTCTGTCATTGTGGATGTTGGTTATTATTGGCAGAATTGTAGGAGTTACAAAAAGGAACAGAGGCTTGAGCTTCAGCTATCAGTGTGTTATCTTGTACATGTAGATCAAAAAGTTGTTATATTTGTTATTAAAGTCTGTTACAGTTTGGTACTTTACAAAGTTTTTTCATAGGCACAAGTTGTTGGTTGTCCACAGAAGTTGTTTTCTCAGTATATTTTATAGTAGAATATGAATTTGTAATTGTAAATCTTCCAAAAAATGGTACACATGCATAGATCAGTTGTGTTTCTTGGCCAAATTAATTAATTAATCCATTCAAACAATAAAACTTTCTCAGGCAAGCAGCTGCATCAGTGGTTGAATGGCAAGTAAACCAACATTTTGAGAACCATTTCTGTTCACATCATCAGGCAACTGATTAACTCAGATGTCAGCAGTCCACATCATACATTATACCTGCCTGATGTCTTGCAAGCCAGTTGGGGCTGGTGGGCAGAGTTAAGTTCTCTTTCTGCTTGGTCCTGCTTCTGGTTGGTTAACATGTTGGTTACAGGATACCAGGCATGGCATAATGTAAAGCCATTGCCTCTGTTCATTGAGATATGACTTAACATGAATACCTTTCACAGATAGCTTCACATTAAGCAAGGCCTTGTATTCTGAAACCAACATGTTCAGCAATTAGAAGTGCTCTGCAGCCAATTATAAACCAGAGGCTGGGATAGGTATTTTATATGGCACAGACTGACATCCAGAGTTATTCATTTACCTAATAACAAGAACAGAGATGGTTCTTGAAACATTGGTTTACTTGTCGTTCACCTGCCTGATGTGGCTGCTAGCCTGAGAAGGTTTCACTGAATTCAGTGACTGTGAAAGCTTGGTTTACTAATTAATCAATGACTTAGATGGTTATGTTATATAACAACGAATAAGTGAGTACTGTAGAGTATACATGAAGAATTGAGGTTGGCTAGGTTGGTTACCAGGGTGACTCGAGTGGTACCATAAAACTCAGAAAGAACTTCAGATCTCACTCAAAATAGTTCGTCTTCTTGCTGAGGCTTGAATCAGGAATGTGTGTTTGATCTTCACAGATTTGTTGACAGTATTAAAACATCATTAAATTCCATAAAGTGCAATTTTGCAGTACACTTTTATAATTCATTAATTGTCAAAAATAACTTTCATTTTTGTAACTATCAATGAACAAATATGACTCCCAAAAAAGCCCAAAGCCAACCAGTTGTTTCATATGATTGCATTTATGATGGGGGTATAGCAATATGATAGGCATTATGCAGCACATACAGTGTCTGTGGTACACACACACACACACACACACACACACACACACACACATATGCGCGCGCATGCACATAGCACCAAAGGAACAAACGGGCAGGTTACATCAAGCCAGTAGTGAGCAACACTTGATTTCTAGAAACAAATACAAGATGAAATACCTTTAAGATTAATATTCAGTCACTACATAACATATTAGTCAGCAAGATATTTTAGACATAATAACAGTATCCTTTAATCAAGTTTATGAGTCATTGTATTCAACTGCTAAGAATGCAATGAGAAAGGCTTTTTTTAATGGAACACAAGGTAACAGTTTAGCTCTTAACTTTATGGATATTCTAATATTTTAGCAATGACAAATTTTATGGCTTCATTGATTACTTACTTTCTCTCTCATTACCTACTTACTTACATACTTATTCACTCCCTCACTCCATGCAGCAGAGTCCTTCTCAAGAAGCTACCCAGTTTTCAACTAGTCAAATTCGTAGAATTTTTTTGGAACCCAAAGGTTCAGTACTGTATTTACAACAGCCCACCACCTGTTCCTATCCTGAACCAGATCAATCCTGTTCTTGCTCCCCCCATCCCACTTCCTGCATATCCATCTTAACATTATCCTCCCATCTATGTCTGGGTTTTACAGGTGGTTTCTTTCCCTCAGGTTTCCACACCAAAACCCTGTATGCACCTCTCCTCTCCCCCATAAGTGCTACATGCCCTGCCCATCTCATTCTCCTTGATTTTCTAAACCAAATAATATTAGGTGTAGAGTAGATTGGTAAGCTCTTCATTATATAGTTTTCTCCATTCCCCTGTTACCTTGTTCTTCTTAGGCCTAAATATTCTCCTCAGCACCCTGTTCTCAAACACCCTCAGCCTATGTTTCTCCCTCAATGTGAGCAACCAAGTATCACACCAATACAAAACAGCAGGCAAAATTACAGTTCTGTATATCTTAATCTTTATATTTTTAGATAGCACACCGGAAAACAAAAGATTCTGCAACGAATGATGGCAGGCATTCCCTGACTTTAATGTGCTCTAAATTTCTTCCTGAATAGTATTCTGATTCATTAAGGTTGTTCCAAAATATTTGAACTGTTCCACCCTTTCAAAGGAATTATTATCAATCTTTATATTGTTACTTCATCCTGCATTCTCATCTTGGGACATGACTGTGTACTTAGTTTTATCTGCACTTACTTCTAGTAAAATCTCCTTAATGGCAACTACTAAAGCTGTTGTGTTTGTCTTTGTAGTATGTATGCTTCCACACAGTATATTAACATCATCAGCATAAACTAGAAGCTGATGTGTTCCATTTAATTTCAAGCCATCTAGGTTTGCTTGAACCCTCCTAATGGCACACTCTGCAGCATATTTGAAAAGCAGTGGTGATAAATCATCTCCTTTTTTTAAATCATTCTTAACAGGAAACATGTCAGACAAATGGTTGCCTACATGGACTCTGCTATAGGTTTCATTCAGACACATTTTTATTAGCCTTACAATTTTTACGGCAATACCAAACTCAATAAGATATTATATAAAACCCCCCTCCTAACTGAATCATAAACTTTCTTGAACTCTATAAACAGCTGATGCACTACTTTGTTGTATTCCCATTTTTTATCAGTTGTGTGTCGCAGAATACATGATCAGTAGTTGTTCTTTCGCATCAAAACCCACAGTGATGATCCCCAATTATGTCCTCTGCATATGGAGTTAATATTGACAGCAGGATGTTGGACGAAATTTTGTACATAATTGACATAGTGATATGCCTCTATAATAACTACAGTCTGATTTATTACCCTTATAAATAGGTACAATGATCGACTTCTTCCACTCCCCAGGCAATTCCTCCTTATTCCATATAGAATTAATAAGTTTGTGGATCTCAGAGCAATTTATCCTACCCCCTCCTTTAATCAGTTTTGCTGGGATTTTGTCAACACCTGGTGATTTGTATCTTTTTGGCATTTTGATAGCCATCTCAATGTCAAAGACACTTGGCTCACGCACCATTAGCTCTGCTGTATGTATTTCTATCTGCCTAACATCATTAACCCCATGTACATTCAACAGCTGAGAGAAATGGTTTCTCCACCTAGCCAATATATTGTGGTAATCTATAACCAAATCACACTTCTCATCCCTTACTATATTAGTTCTAGCCTGGTAACCCTTCTTAAAGTGACTGATGCCCCTATACAAGTCTCTGGTATTTTTTATCTTGCTTTTAGTTTCAAGTTCATCAATTTTAGCTTTCAGATATTCCTTCTTTTTGTTAATGAAATGTTGCTAGTTTCATGTCTTACATTGTTTAGATTATCTACATTGCTTTGGTTTGGATCCTTTAACCATTGAATTTTAGCCTGCTTCCTTTGATTTAAAAGTTATGAACATTCTTCATCAAACCATGGTTTATGCTGCTTCAATTTGTACACACCTAGGCTTCTTTAGCTGAGGTTGTGATATTCTCTTGAATGTTTTCCCAAGCCCTATTTATGTCCTTGCTAACATTTAAGTTTTCCAAAGCTGCAAACCTGTTTGGGATCTGAATCTGAAACTGTTTTGTAGCCTCCAGCTCACTTAGCTTCCTGAGATTAAATCTCTACACATCACACTTCTGTGCTGCTTTTTTACTTACTGCCAATTTTTCCCTAACTTTTGCAACCACCAGTTAGTGATCAGTATCATAGTTAGCCCCCCCCCACCAAATGTCATGCATTGAGTTTACTCAAATGGCATCTCCTGTCTGTCAGTATGTGATCAATCTGGTTGTGAGTCTTCCCATCAGGAGAGGTCCAGGTGTATGAATGAATGTTTCAGTGCAGGAACATCGTGCTCTTAACTACCAGATTTTTTGAAGTGGCAAAGTTTACTATTTTAATGTCATTATTATTAGTATCCTGATGTGGACTGTCATATCCAATTGTCAGTTTGAAAGTATCCTCTCCCTAATTTTGCATTAATATCTCCTAACAGAATTTTCATGTGGTACTTTGGAAAATGATCCAAGACTTGCTCTACTTCCTTATAAAACTGTCCGTTGAATCATCACTTTTCTCCTTAATGGCTTGATGGAACTCATAATTTAAAACAGTAATTGAGTACTCAGTGTTATTGGTAGTTTTCTGTATTTAAGTGTAGCCTGTGAAGCTGTCTTCAAGTAAAGTTAAAATATGACAGGTGTAAAAGAGTGAATACTAAATTATCTCTGCCCTCCGGTGCATCATATGAATTAAAAACATATAACCTTATAAGTACATCACACATAATTATGTTATATTTGTAGACAGTGTCAGAAACCAGTAAATGTATCTGTTTTCATGATATGGTACATGCTGATTGACTGAGTGCTGTTCTTCCTTCAGCAGCGAGGAGTTGCTCTTTTAATCAAGAAGTTTCCTGCTGTACACCAAACACAGAAGTTTATAACAGATGAATCTTATTTTGAGCCATTTGAATTTACTTGACATCTTTATGACCTGCTGCTTCAAATATTGCATTTATATCATCTAATGTTGAATGATTTAATATATTTGTACTTGGTGACTTTGACAATCAGGATAGGGTTTACACCTAATAAATTACTACATTCAGTGTGCAATAATAACTGATGTGATCAAGTAAGTTACCACTCCTCCTGATTCCCTTTCTTTCTTAATAGCATAACCTAACATGAAATTAAAAATCAGATAGTTTGCCAATATCATCTTATTTTAAATAATACTGTATAGAATATCCAGTATAACCAGTGTACCCACAGACTGGATTGTATCAAACAACAGAGCTTTCTGTAAAATGAGAGTGTGTCTTATTGCTGTTGTGTGAATGATTCAGGTAGGTGGGTTGGCTCTTGGGCTTCACTTTGTTAAGTCAGGAAGAGTATTAGTACACAAGGAGACACTACAGAACTTGTTACTCTTAAGTAAAATAATATGTGTACTTACAGTGTTTATACTTTTTGTTTGAGGAGCTAAAATCCAGACGCCAGGTAGATCTATTGGAATCGCAGTTGCAGCAGGCAGAGGAGAGATTACGTCGACAGGAGGAGCACATCGCTGTTCTGGAGCAGGAGCATATCAGCAGAGAGAGGAACTGGGAGAAGGCACAGCTGATGTGGGAGCAGACACAGGTATGCATAGAACAGGTGACATTGGAGGTTTTATATGTTTCTCATTAACACATTCAGAAATTCAGAATTAAGATACACCACCAGTAAACAGTGAAACAATCTTTAAAGTACATTTTGTATCCTTATTAACATAAGGAGCTGAAATGTAGAACTTAAATATATGCAAGCAAAGTTATAGATACTGAAATTAAAATCATGAAATGTATGGCTGAAGAATAAAAATACAGACTCTGTGGAATATGGAGAAAGAAAAATCAGAACAGCTGTTACTGTAGTCAGATTTGTACCCAAATCGAAAACAGTTGTTAAAATTTATTACAACTGCCTGTTTTCAGTATTGTAATGCCTAACAGTGATAGTTCTGACTCAAACTACTCCCTACCCAAGGAAGCACTATAGATTGTATGACTTTGACAGTTCTACTCACGTTGTGTAGGTCTTCACAGTTTTGATAGTGCTGCCACCATTCATTTTTAGGTTTTTCATAGCAGATTACTGACAACTGCTTCTGTTCTAATTATTGTTACTGCCTCCGGAGAGACTGGTGCCTGTAGGTAAACTTTAGTCTGTGCAAAATTCTCCAAGTTCGTGTAGCTAACCGGGGACTCAAGGACGTTGTAATGCTGAATAAGAAATCTAATTATACCGCTAATGGTGTAGTCTAATTTACTAAAGCTATCTTGCTACAGGGTTAAGTTATTGGCAGTATGTACAATTTACAATTTATACACAAGTTTACAAATTTAAAATAAATGCCAAAGTTGTACCAGTCAATCAAAATAATTTCCTTCCCTTAATCTTTGCTAAAACTCAGTACAGCATCAAAGTTTTAGAATTTCAATATGAAAAATTATAGCCAAACAACATTAACCAAAAGTGCTGAACTCAACATGGAGATTATCGAAGGGAGTACAAAATTCTAAATACCTACAACATGACTTGTACAACTTGAAGCCAAATGAATCTTGAACACTTAATAGTAACTTTCTTCTAAGTAACCATCCTGGAGCCATCTCCACTTATGTAGCAAACTTCAATAACATGAGTGAGGCCAATTACCTTGCGGTGTTGGGTTATATAGAAAGTCAAGGTACATAAACTGTCTGCTCAGGCCTTCCGTGAGTGTGACGTACTACTGAGCAGAAAGCCACCTCACTGTCAACGGGCTGTAGCTACGTGACATGGTACTTCAGTTACCCAAAGTCTAACTAGAGTTTTCTAAAATTTGACATACGTTACAGTATTTTATGAAATCCATTTAGTGGTTCCAAGTTGTTACAAGCAGACAGACAGACAAACAGACATGGCAAAGCAAACAGCATTTTTGCAAATATCAGTGAAAAAAAAAAAAACTAGAAACCAGAAGTTTCTTTGGGTTAGACATGTTAAAAGATGGACTGATTTGATAGTTTACTTAACAAAACCCTTTCAGTTACAATGGTTAGATCCTACTGTCATTAGACAGTAATACTTGAATTTTGTATTCCTTAAATCTTTGTTGTTTTTGATTCTGCGTAAATTTTGATTAGTCGTGCCAAAATTTCTACAACAGCAATTTTACATTTTCCTGGAATATACAAGGGGAGACCCAAAAATTTCCAGAATTGTTACAAAAAAATTATATAAAATATTTGTACAAGTTTGAAACTTTAGTTCCCTTCAAAGTACTCCCCCCCCCCTGTGACTGGAGGCAGTGATCCCAGTGCTGCTCCCACTGCTGGAAACATTGTCTAAAATCTTCAACGGAAATGCTGTCAAGGGCCGCCAGTGATTCTTATTGAACCTCTGCAATGTCAGCAAAATGCCTCCCTTTCAAATTCTGCTTCATCCATGGGTACAAAAAATAGTTGCAAGGAGTGAGACAGGCGAGTAGGGGTTAGGGGAGGTTGGACACAACCATTATTTTGTTTTTAGCCAAAAATTGCTGGACCCTCAAGGCTGTGTGGGCAGGGGCCATTGTCGTGGTGCAAGAACCAATCCCCACTCTGTCACTTCTCTAGATGTTTTCATCGCAGGCTGTCACACAATTGATTCAACTCATTCAAGTAAAACTGCTGATTTACTGTTTGTCCTGGAGGATCAAACTCCCTCTGCACTATCCCATCAACATTAAAAAAACAAACAAACATTGTCATGACACTTGAGGGAACTTGCCCACCTCCCTCGCTCTCTTTCTCTTTTTTTTGGTGGGGGGTTGTTGTCTAGGTGAATTTGATGACTTCCGCTTACTTGACTGCAGCTTTGACTCAGGGTCGTAGTCATAGCACTGACTCTCATCATCTTACAACTATTGTCAGTACCTGGGGGTCATTTTTGAGCTGTTCCTGCAAATCAGAGTAAACATTTACACACTTGTTGTTTTGCTCCTCTGTGAGCACACGCAGCATGAATTTTGCAGCAAACCATTTCGTCATCAAATCTTCCATTAAAATGTGTCAGCATGAACTCCATGACACACATGTTATTCAGAAATTTCATACGTTTTGCTTGTGTAAGGGTGTCCACAATGTGATTGGTCCTCAACAGACAATTCACCTCTTTTTAAATGATTAAACCACTCATACACTTGTGTTTTACCTATGACTTCATCCTTAATAGCTTCCTTGAGCATTGTGACAGTTTCAGCTGCAGTTTTTCCCAAAAGGAAACAAAATTTCATATACACTCACTGTTCTTTAAGATCAGCCATTTCACTTTAAGAAGAAATTGCCATACACGCTTGCAAACACTTAGAAAAATGCCAAAAAAATGTCACAAAGCACGCAGTGCAATTTTTTATGTTTTGCTGACTGTGCATCTCAGTATAATATTAGTAATTAACCAACTTGATGCACAAAATCTTGTTTTATAATAAGGTTATTAAATGCCTCTACATATTTTGAGCACATAGTGCTCGAAACATGTAGAGGCATTTAATAACCTTATTATAAAACAAGATTTTGTGCATCAAGTTGGTTAATTACTAAGACCCAGTGCAATGTCACTTGGTTGACTAGTTCAGAATGTCATAGGCTCATGTTACCTAGTGACAGAACCCTGAACTATTTCTCTTTCATGCAGAAGATTCAAAATCCAGAAATATTTGGGTCCCTGCTCATATGTCTGTGCTTTCTGTCCAGTTCATTGGTTAAAAATTCAAATTTAGCATAAAAATGGCCTTTTGCTGTTTTGTAGAAATAAAAAAAAATTATTTTCAGTTCTTATTTCATAATGCTCTTGTCTTTGTGAATGCTTAGTCTTCGATAGCTTTAAGGTTGCACCAGCAGAGTGGAGCCATGTTTCCTACTGATGCGAAGTCTGTTTAATGGCAAGTGATTTTTTTTATGTGAATCACAAGTCATTGCAAGTTCCACACTGTTATTAAGTTGCTGTGTTAGTGTTGTTTTTTGCAATTAATGAGAATTACAGTGGTGAACAGCTTTATTTTAATTTATGTTTGTGATTGATTTTTCATCATGAATAGTGAACTGAAGAAGAGGAAAGCATTGTCTATTAAAAACAAATAGATATTCTAGCCCAGTGAATGCTGATAATTAAAGATGTGTAACACTGGCTGACAGATAGGGATTGTGCTGCCAACACTAAACACTATTGTTAGAGGGGGGGGGGAACACCAATATGTGTTATGCACAATGTGTCAGGTTCTCTAGTCAAAGGAAGATCCTGAAACCATCACCATTTCAATAACTGGTGAGTGTTTTGCTGAGGAGGTTTAAAGAAGCTAGTGCTGTCAGTGCAGGAATCAGTGGCACACTGTTGAAAGATAGGACTCTGCACACTGCCACAAGGTTGAGCATTGGAAGTTTTAAAGCTTCTAATGGCTGGATGGACTGTTTCAAGCAGTAACACAATTTTTACATTACTGTATCAGGAGAGTGCAAAAGAAGAGGCTCTTCAACAGTGGTAAAACAAAGAGAAGAACAGTTGCTCCACATTTTTATGGGTAGTGAAGCTAAGAATATTTAAAATGTAGAAGAGTCTAAACTTTTTCCAGCTTCCACACAAGACATGAGTTTAAAAGGAATCCTTATAATGGTGGAAAGAATTTCGAAGGAGTGGGTAACAGTTACAGCCTGTAGTGCCTTTGGACTGCCCAACTCCCCCTTTATTTACTGGGCAGAGTGAAAAACCCCTGTTGCTCTAAAAATGTCAGAAAGTTGCCCACAGGATGTCTAGGTAACAGAAAAGCATGTATTTCACATAGTGTCTTGGTGACTATTTAAGGGCATTGGATGTCAAAATGTGTTCTTAAAATGGAAAGATTTTGCTTTGCATGCACCACTTTGCTGCTCGTCCCTAAGGCCCAAATTGCCCATAGAATATGATTTTTTTTTTCTCATACTGCACCAGCATTGTCCATCACTTAACCAGGGAATAATTAGGTCATCCAAACATTATTGTTATTGACAACTTTGAAGAAAAATTATTTCGAGTATTGTTGACTACTGGGGACCACGGTACCACAGTGGTTAAGCGCTGTGCTACAAATCAGAAGGTTGCTGGTTCAATACCAGATGGTGTCACTGGAATTTTTCATTGACATGATCCTTCTGATCGCACTATGGCCCTGGAGTCGACTCAGCCTCTAACAGAAATGAGTACCAGGAGTATTTCCTGGGGGTAAAAAGTGGCCGGTGCATACGGCTGACAACCTTAGCACCATCCTGGGCCATTGTCGTGTAATCTGGGAACCTTAACTTCCTGGAACCCTCTGGGCACCTCAGGCCTGTAATGGGACTGATTTACCTATTTTTTTATTGTTGACTACTAGATACTTCATGTTGCAGCATTCATGAAGGTAGATGTTTTGGATGCACTACCTTTCATTGTGAAGTCATGACATTGTATCACATTTATGACCATAATGACCTGTTTTCAGACGTGTGCATTTGGTTTAAATCAAACCATTCATAATGAAGGTGCAACAATATGGATTGCATCCCAGTATGGTGGGAATCATCTGAAAGAAGGTGTATCATTTCAAAGAGATGTATTCTGTGGTGGTGGTGGTGGTGTTGGTGTAATGTGTGAGGGTCATGTGTTGGATGAAAAGTTTACATGTGATGGGTCTGTAGAGGGGGGGGGGGGGGAGGGGGAATGAAGATGGTGGTGGAAAAAGTGTATTTCTGGCAACATTTTGTCACCACTGGAGGTCATCAACACTGTGAGCAGATACCCATAAAGTCTGATGGTAGTGGTAACATGATGGCTGCCTTCAGCAGTATTGAGACAAAGGTGTGTCAGGTGTCAGCAGAAAGTGAAGAAGCAGTACCTCACTTGAAGTAGACATTTGAAAGATGACCTAGTTTGCATTTTTAATGCTTCAAATTGTGATAGATTACATTTTTAGGGTACTTTGGTATTTATTTAGTGTATTCAGATTTTATAACTACACAAAATTTAATTTCCTTGATTTTATATTCCTTTTACATGGTTCCTGCAAAACATAAAATTTAAGGGTGACTGTATGTGTGGGTTTTTAGGAAGTGACATCAGATGGTGTGACAGTCTTGTTACACCCACATAGATGTCTAACAGAACAAGGAATAACAAACATACCATCCTTTTTTCAATGTACTTGCCAGGCAGACTGAGACATCTGCCACAGAAATACTTTACATGTTTGATTCTCACTGACACTAAATTAAATCTCAGCATTGGCCCCCACTGGCATACCTTAACTTTCAGCTTGTGGTTATTGCAGACATGTTTTCTTTTACTGCTGTTCCATGGTCCAGAAAGAGAGTAAGGAAAATACCATGTGTATCCCAAATGGCCATCAACATCTTCCATAGAGGCTTTGGGGTGTCTTGCCTGAGAAAGTTTCCACTTGTGTGGATTAGTGAAAAGCACTTCAAAGGAAACATTTTGAACATCTCTGTGATATGTAAGCTGAAGTGCTGTGGGGAGTGCAAATGTTGGGTTGATATTTATTTTCAGTGGCAAGTAAACATGTAGTGTGTAGTTGGAACAAATGTCTGGGCTGGTCTGGCAGTTCCATGGAGGAAAGGAAGATCTGCCTGCTATTTCTTGCTGTTTTCAGCATTGTGCATTGCTGTAACAAATACTAGCGTAACATGCACCTTGTGGTGATGCATACTGGACAGCCTATATGTATGTTTTTTTTAACGAAGTCATCCCGATGTGTACTGATTCTGTATATTCACTTTATTAATATATATTTCAGTCAACACAACTGTATAATAAAATTGTAAGTTAAAGCTGTAACTTATGCTTTTATTATACAGTTGTGTTGAATGAAATATATATTAATAAAGTGACTATATATATGTGGTACTTAATGGTAATTTGAGTTGTGCTTGTAGGGTGAGCTGTTCAAGCAACTGGCAGACTGTGAGAACCAGCAGAAAGTAACAGTTGAGATCCAGAAACAGGAGGTAGCCCCAGAACCTGCCAAACCTCACACAGAACTCACCAACTCTACAGTCCAACAACTTAGACAGGTGTTTAATTACATTATTTTCAGCCATTTTAGAATTGCAGCATTCATTCCTGCCTAGTTGTTTCTTTTAAAAAATAATTTTAAAAAAATAGAAAGAAAACAGGCATATTAAGATCTGCATGCTGTATATATGTGTTTGTTTTGAGGGGTGGGGAGAGGAAGATGAGTGCATGCACATGCATGTTTGTGGATGCATACATGTGTGTGTGTGTGTGTGTTTACGTATGAGCTTGTGTGTGTGTGTGTGCGCGCGTGCGTGCATTCATCCACATTTCAACTTCTGAACTCATAACCAATTTTCATTAAGTTTCGTATGAAAGTTGGTAAGTCACATCAGCTTATCCTTACAGATGATGATGCTTATGCTAGATATCAGTGATTCCCCATAAAATCTGTCTATGAAGAAGTCATGAGGTAATGTCATGCTTTGCCGATAATGTACATCCAGCTGTCTCTTAAGATCTTTTCCAGTTTATGACATGAATATTCAGTGAAATTGTACTTATTAAGTTATAATGTAGTCAAAGGTATGTATGCTTTAATCAGCACTGCAGGATAATCCTTTGCAAGTGACATCTGTCAAGCTGTATATTCAGAACTTTTCAAATTTATGGCATCAGTTCAGTGAAATTTTGATTTCAGAGTATCCCTGTAGCAGTATAATGCATACCATGAGATCAGTTGAAAAGCTGTATATGGATATTTAACAAGAGACAGGGATTGTCAAAATTTCCTATTGAACCTTCATTGGGCCCTATGCTGGTACCTTATTATATCCTACAGTCAGTAATAAAAAGAAGGTGAGCACATGAACTTGTAAGGTGGCAGCAACACTAGTACCGTGTACTTTAGTATCCTGAAATGGTGTATGTTTCTGTAGTATCCTGAAATGGTGTATGTTTCTGTAGAATTTTAAATGACAAGATGGCCACTCTGCAAAAATCTTTTTAGCTTTCAGGTTAATGGTTTTAACTGTTAACCATTTCTGCTGGGCATGTGAAATTTTGTAAAGAGGCAAACCCTAAACATTTCCCTACATCTGGTGTGAAACACTATATAAGTCAACAGTTACAAACATGACAGTGATGCAAAACACTGAGATCAAATCTGGTTGATTAAATAAAGAATCTGCACGTATTAGATTCCTCAAAGGTTTCATGTAAAGTAGCAGTAATATTACTATTTGATGTACAGGTGTAGACATGTATACAGTAGACAGTTAGGCCTAATGAATTGTGCTTCGTTTTCTTCTTCTTCTCCTTCTCCTTCTTCTTCTCCTTCTTCTCCTTCTTCTTCTTCTTCTCCTTCTTCTCTTTCTCCTTCTTCTCTTTCTCCTTCTCCTTATTCTTCTCCTTCTCCTCCTTCTCCTTATTCTTCTCCTTCTCCTCCTTCTCCTTCTTCTTCTTCTTCTTCTCCTCCTCCTCCTCCTTCTTCTTCTTCTTCTCCTCCTCCTCCTTCTTCTTCTTCTCCTCCTTCTTCTTCTCCTCCTTCTTCTTCTCCTTCTCCTCCTCCTTCTTCTCCTTCTTCTTCTCCTTCTTCTCCTTCTCCTTCTTCTTCTCCTTCTTCT
>Ga0123352_10006297_pt1 | contig 18136 bp, 12 predicted proteins | sample TergutLab28metaG_FD_89700 | JGI IMG/M metagenome (GOLD analysis project Ga0123352, IMG submission 89700) | Labiotermes labralis P1 segment gut microbial communities from Petit-Saut dam, French Guiana - Lab288 P1 | ecosystem: Host-associated > Arthropoda: Insects > Digestive system > Gut ... | reverse complement strand
GGAGCCGCTACTTTTTTCATTCAAGTAGCTCCTCAATTGACCTCACGAGGCTGAGTGGACCCCGTTCCAGACCCAATACTACTCAGAAAATCTCGTAGCGCCGGGGATCGAACCCGGGACCTCCCTATCTGTAGCCAGAAACTCTGACCACTACACCATAGAGGCGGTCAACTGGACAAATACGACATGTTTTTAGTTTAAGTAATGTGCAGAAGGAATTGGGGTTCTTCAGCAAGACAATGCAAACGCCAACACGGCCAATATTTCATGGCCGCCTTACGTAATATTTTTTAATACCGAACAATTAAATAGTCGTCCATTGTGGCTTGCTAGTTATAAGCCGATCTCACGACATTCGAACACTATCAGTGAAAAAGTCTGAAAGACAACGTTTACAACAACAATACACACAAACGGCGACCTTAAACAAATACTCCGGTGCACAGTGTCCGCAATTCCAGAAAACAACTTCAAGTAATTTTTTAAATAATACGTTCACCAGGTGCCAAGCATACCTGAAAGTTGAAAGAGGTTATTTTCAAAATCCACTTTAACAAAATACAATATAATTCGCATATCGTTAATGAGGTTTCCATGGGCGGGTTCCGCGTTAAGTTGTACACTTGAATTACCTTAGAAAAAGCTGCATATTTCTCCAAATCTGCCATATGCAATAAACGATTCCAGAACCCTGGGGTCAGCGTCGCTCCCACCTGAAGCTTCCTAGAATCTGCTTTATCTTCGATTCCGAATCATTAATATAACTGTGTGGCCTGTTTACAAACCACTTTGATTTGAACAATAACTATAAATAACTTCCTTCTAAAACAGTTTGCCGAATCCATTTCGAGTCATCCAGCATAAAAAAAAATTAAACACACCTTGTTTACAGGGGAAAAGCAACAGGCCTGCGATGAAATGTGAATAGGTGTTTCAAATTGTCCAAAATAACTTTACTACCCACCATGAGGGTTAGCACAATGGTTACAGCCCACATTCAAAAGTATACAGTTCGCACACCGAGCAGGACCCAACTATTCGTTGGGTTGTCGCGGTTTTCCTCACCCTCTTCATGCAAGGACTTTGCAGAAGAATAAAATTGGGCATGGCAGCTTATACACACGCCCCTATCGATTCAACATGTTGAATCACCCCACCATATGTTACTTACCGCCACATTACCTTAATAATTAACAAAGCGATTACAACAACTGAATGAACAAAAGAACTTACCAAACAGCGGCTGCGGTACCGAAGTAGTACAGCAACAGGAAGACGACAGCGCAGTTGGCGTTGATGTGTCCGTCCTGCGACAGGAGCAGCCTAGAGGGATTTTGGGTGTCGGGGCTACACGCAACGGCTGTACGCCCAGCCGCGGCCCGAACCCCCCAGCCCACACTAGCCAAGTTGTAGCAGAGCGCCAGAAACGCGAGTGGGCGCTCTGGATATCGAAACCTGGCTTGTCCTCCCCCTGAATCTACCAAGAACGTCAACAAAGCAATTAGAGAAGAGATGAAACAGAGCCCAGCCCATACGGACAACCATACTTCAGCCAGGTACTTGTCTGGGCTCTCGAATAATACATCGGCGTCACAAAGGGGGTTACACCGTCTCGTACGATTTACGTAAACGTAACGGTTATGACGTACGTAACGAGAACAGGGTGCAACATTGGAAGTTCGTGGTACACTTGCGATTCTCGAGACAGCTGGCGTCGCGGCGTCGGAAGGCACCAGTCCGGTCCGAGGCCCTACTCCCACTTCCCCGGGGCCTTCCATGCACATGTGTTCGTGGTTGTTCTCTACAGGAAACTTGGAACAATTCAGGGCAGCTGGCCAAGGAAATCCAAATCCCTGTAAGACTGGGTAGCAGCGGGCTCTCACAGATTCGCACAGGCGACGACATGGCCCAATGGGTGAAGCAACCTTCTCCGTACACATGGGCACATAGACGGAACACAAAAAGAAGTGCAGTTGTGCTGAACAGCCATACTGTATCAGTGGCGAGAATGTCTGTAATGTGAAATCGGCATCACCTTGAATTTCGTGACCCACAAGATTAGGCATTCCAGTCACATTGTAACCGAGGCCCCAACACAGTTCCACACGAATCGGTTCACATGTTCGCAATGTTGTAGCTTCACCCCTAACTGTTAACACTACGATGACTGGAAGCAAGTACACGGAATACATGACGCAGCGCGGAGCCATGGCGGCCCGGCACCCGCCCACTTACTCTGCACAGTCTCTCCTCACGCGCTGAACGATGTAAACTGAACCGAGAAAGGAGCAGAAGGCCGTCTATCGCCCGGCGAGAAGTGCAAGCAGTGCTACCAACACAGTGGCACCCACGTGTCAGGAGCAGCAAGTAAGGCAGTAAACCAAACAGTACTAATATATCACATTTACAATTACGTGAAGTCTGTGGAATATGAGAATACAAATTGTACTTAAGAATAACAGGCTGGTGTATTAAAAAATTTAACAACGTTATTGCAATGGCCGAACTTTATAATCGAATGCTAGGTCAGGATGGTTAGGTGCAGAGAACTACAAAGAATGGAAAACACACGGCCTGGCTTATTTCATGGTGCAAACAAGCCCATAAAAATTCTGTCAGGGTAACTGATAACCTTGGCTGTGACTTAAACCGGCCGTTTTCCAAAAATGAATAGAAAATTTTGGAACGTTGCCTTAAATAGGCCATGGCTATTTCCTTTCACATTCTCATCTGGTCGAGAACAGCTTGTCCTTCGATGCTTTTTACTTCTTTTTGTGAAGCAAGAATTAGTTTTATAATTACTTTTTGTAACACATTTCAGTACAGGCTATCCAACTCGGACGCTTAAACAGGTCTATGAACTATAAAATAAATAGACTTAAACCGTTCTTCTCCTTAATACTCTAGGAAAACTGTTCGAAGTAAGAGGAATTATGAATCTCAGAAGAACAACGGATGCCCTGCTCCGTATATTCCCCCAACCCGGGCATCGTACTTAATGCACAAAACCCACTATAGCGCTAACCGTTCCTGATATTTAAAATATGCATAATTTAATGGCTTATTAATAGGTTATATTCCAAAGCAATGTCTTTGGAGGACATTCGAGTTTAAATTTAAAATTTTCTCTAATTCCACAGCATGTGCTCATAACGTGAACAGTATTTGATCGAAATCGGTTTCGTTACAATTTATACCCATAATTCTGAAAATTATTGACGAATATTCCGTGTACCTAAAATCATTGTGAGTTACAATTTCACAGGCCATAAATGTAATGAATTTCAAATTAAACTTCAAAGATAAATTTGTAGACACTGGGCCTAATGAAAGAGAAAACCTAGAACCCACAATGAACTTTAAAATCACATATACCAAGGCAAAAAATTTGTTTTTCTCGTGTTATCTCTTGTGAAACAGGACCACAATCTCCATAGAGCTGTAACCCACTAACTGCTACTCCATTTCATCAAGTTTTTCTTAATGTTATAAATTAATTTCGATAAACTAAGTTTCGCTGGAAATTTTAAATTTTGAAACAAGCTTCAGGGACTGTCACGATACATAAATACAAATTCAATACGCGTGTGCAGCAAGGTTTCTCCAATAGAAGTTGGGTGTCGGAGTCTCGTCGATGGATGACTACTCCCTCCCGTTGTCTCTTACCTCACATTTGCTTATTGCTCCACTGGGAGTAAATTGTAAATTTGCAGTTCTAAATAAAAAAATATAAAAATAAGTTGGGTAGCGCTGTCAGTCACCGTGGAAGAGTCATGTAGAAATGATTTGTCCAGAAGGAGATCGAACCTGTAATAACCAGAACCAGAATGACATCTTCGCTGTTGCTCTAACAGAGTAGGAGGCTGCATATAAAAATTACAAGTTAAATTACAAATGTGTTGTATGAAATGAAAAAAAGAAACTGCTCTCAAAATTTGTTTCGACATCCGTTGTTTAATCCATTAAAACCCCCTTGGTAGCTGTACGTACAGTACCACGTGACGTAATATTAAAAAATTCGCGTTTTTAGCATTCAAAGTATTTATATGGATCGTATCATTCTCAAAATAGATCGAGATTAATTCCCTAAAAATATTCACAGCCTCGCCTGTCGAATGGAAGAGAATTTTGTCTCTCTGAGGTAGAAACAACAGTTTTATAACTAACTGACTAAGCAACCAACCAACCAACGAGTCCTCTCCCTCCAAGAAATAAAAAGCCTGGAATGAACCGCTTCTATATTCATACAACGTAACCTACATTTCTATAGCTATTTCCACAGATGTAGGCTTAACACAAAGCTAGAATAAGCTGTGTTCAGGTATTCTTTACATCATATTCCTTAGGTCTCCATCATAAGAGTATGTAGAAACAGACCACGTTCGCAGATCCAGCACGAGGTCAACTGTACACTCGTAGTTTACGTATCTATAAAATGCAATTTAGAATTTGTAATTAATCTTAACCCCCCCTCCAGAAATTGAATCCTGGATATAGCTCTGGCTTATGTGTTTTATCCGTGTACACTTTCGTTGCAAGATATGTAGCCATGCAGATGTTCATTAAGAATGACCCAACATTTCTACATCGTCGTTGGCATGGACACAAGGTATGAAGTTCGTGGGTCCCCAGGCCCACAAAGTATACACATACGGCAGCATAAGTTTGAAGTTTGGCCGTATCTAACAGTCATGATGGGGTGACCCGCCCTTGCGCCGCAGGTGCAGGACTTTTCCCTTGCCTCTGTAATCATGGGCTGGTGTAGTAATCTGCTGTTCGTGCTAGCATAAGTTGGTACCACTTGTTGAACAGCATTCCACGGCACTCGTCTTTGGGTCTTTGCATTTTAAACGAGATGACGCCACGCTGGCCAGCGGGTGGGCGGGACCAACCTTTCAACTCGACAACATTTCATTGTTTCTCAAGCAGGCAGGCAGTATAGTATGTTTACCTTTATCTTTATTGATCACACTTGCGTACCTTGTAAGTCATCACCCAACTAGACTCCCTCCGTATGCATGTTCTCTGCTTATGAAGTACCAAAATCCTATTACACACCCTGCCAGAAAGTTATCACAGCGTGTTTCGTAGACTTAGAGGTGTCACAGATATCTGATTGTTGAACACTGTATGTATTTAAATCCATGGGCTGTACAAGCAAAAAAAAAAACACTTTGGTGCCTTGTTAATGTTTGTTCAAGAACTAAGTCATTGCGATCCGCCGACTGACGTTCATTCTCACGGAATAATAAGACAAAAATTTGTACGCCTGTATGCTGCGTAATGTATGATAATTTTTAATTATACAGCATTGCACCTGTAGTTTATTATATCTGTCAAAAGTACACTCGAATCGCCTGTACATAAACACCAATAATTAGAATGAGATATTGCAGAAACCCACTTGAAGTAATCCCTTTCGCCGACTGATTAAAAAAGGACCACTTTGAACGGAGTATGGCCCACCTTAAGAAGCTAAATAAATTTAATATTTTCCGTCAATTTACGCATAAATATCCGGAGTGATTTCTTTTTCACTTGAGGTTTCTGACCAAAATTATACATAACACGATATACATATAATAAATACATATTCCGTACAATTAATTCAATTTAATATTACCCTCCTAATGATAGTGGGGTATACCCTGTCACTGTAGCTTCATACATGCGCCATACTGTGTATCATAATAATAAGCCCGTGGCACTCAATTGTGAAATAATCTATTTAGCTTGTACTATGGAACTCTCCGTACGTCTAAAAGAAAGTGATCGGATGTCTTATGCCTACAGACAATTTCGAAAGACTGGAAACAAAATTAAGTCTTTCGAAGACTGATTACTAATTATACAGGCAGCTAATGCTGTGCATGCCAAAATATCTGTCCTATCAAGATAAGCTTACCAGCTGGGACCTACAGCATGCAATCAATTATAATGAATTGTAGGCCTATTGGGGAGCCAGTTCCTACCGTGGGCTTGTATTTATACTCATATATGTAACAAACAGGTATACAACGTTGAGAGCATGGGCATGTTAGTTATAAGATAAAAGTACAGCCTTCGAAATACATATTCATAAAAGAAACGCAGTCACAACCTGAATGTTAAGGCTGTTCATGTTTCATTCTCTTAAATGTCTCGACTTGCGTATATCCCTCCCCCCATTTCTGTTCATTACACAACACGATACTTACAGGTCTACGCATACAAGTAATTCAATTTTCGTCTGTTTATTCTAATTCCGCTTAATGGATTAGACTCTGTTATGATCAGAATTACCGATCCCAGTGGCCACGCGATATAAGCCGTGGGTCTTCGGCTTGCTGGGATTGCGGGTTCGAATCCCGCCAGGGGCGTGGATGTTTGTCTGTTGTGAGTGTCGTGATTTGTCGAGTAGAGGTCTCTGCGTCGTGCTGATCGCTCGTCCAGCTGAGTCCTACCTGTTGTGTCTTGGGTGCAATCGTAACGCCTCTATAATGAGCAGGCAGTGGCCCACTAGAGGCTGTTGCGCTCTGGGGTGGGGGGAAATTCGGAAATAACTTATTAAACCATGAATCCACTAGACAACTTATCAGCGCGTTGTTGGATGTGGGATTGTGGGATGGGTTCAACGTAAGACCTCTGCCTACGCACACAGAATAAGATGCATTTATACCGCGACTGCTGAAGCTTCACATCGCAGCCCTCAATTTTCTTGCAACTCAATTTGCTGTATGGTTTCACTATTTGAAATACAAACTGATTAGTAATCCAGCATGATAGGCCTTACCCATAAAATACATTAATGGCATCAAGCTTAAAGAATATAAGATTTGCAGGTCAAGTTATAAATTTGTTCTCAGATGAATTAAGCCTATGGTTTAAAGTACAATCGATTTTTGAGGCAGTCTCTTTTACCTCAATCGATAACTGCATCGTGTCCAAACTGAAACTTATCATCCCCAGTTCACTTCGTCGTACGTTTAAAATGCAGGAACAAACGTATGTTAATTAATTCGGAAGAGGAATACCAAAAACAACTTGTAAGACGTTATAAAGCTGACGGTGTTAATCGTCAGGCCATTAAGGTTTTTCAGAATCGTAAAGGGTGACAGGCAGGCCTTTCCCCTCTAGTGGGAAGGGGAGATTTTTAAAAATAAATTGACAAAAATATCACAGTATTACGAAACCCATATTTAAAATGTATTGTTGATGAAAGTGTCAACAGAGTTTATTTTATAAATAACTCTTGCCTAGAGGGCGGCATCTCACTGCCGAGACCCGGGTTGGATCTCAGGCCAGTCAATATTAAACCTGAAGTACAAAGTTGTATGCGACAGGTTTTTCTCCGAGTAGACAATTTTTATCCTGTCCATATCATTCCAAAATACTCCTTATTCACTCTTTATTCGTCTACCATTGACGTTATACATTTTAATCCCAGTAACTCACAGCGTCAGCGTCATTAGATAACAAACACGCACGCACACACACACACACACACACACACGCACGCGCGCACACACCTTTCCATTATAAGTGAATATGATGTAATATCAAAGAAAATATCAGACGTCAAAAATGAGATACTTTAATTGAAAGAAGCGTCGCCTCATCTCTGTCACTTTTGTGTCAAGACGTCATTGAGATCGCGTCGGATTAATACTGCAGAATGCAGCTAGTTAAGAGGTTAGAATAAATTACTCGATCGACTACGAAGACACTGCAACTTAATAAGACGTAGTTTTATCTGGACAAGCACTGGTCGGGGTTTAATAAAATATTCATTGGAGGTCATTACACAGAGTCGTAGTAACATTTAAACTTCCATAGAGATTGACATCCATAGACTTCTTTATAAGGGAATAAGAAGCTAAACGTCTACCAGCGTTAACAACGTTGGAAGGACTTTCATAAACTTTCGTATTAGACGTCCCTACAAAAACGATGGAAAGTGTTCTGCTACGGACTGTACCTTAGCGTTTTTTTAATAATTGGTGCGCATCGCATTTAAGCTTCAAGTCATTCTAATACGTACCACCAATCCTATCAATATGCAAACCATTGCATCACAGTGAATGCAAATAGAGTTCCAACCCTTTCTGGGCGCAAAAACTATTCATTTTCCCAATATAACATAATTATCAGAATATATGGCCATTATGTCGCAAATCAACATTAACCGGTTGGTCTTGGCGATGGAGACGTCGTGTGTTTTCTGTGACTGTATATGTATTTATCTTTTTTTTTTGTGGCGCAACAGCACAACTCTGGCCCAGGCTGCTTCTTTTGATATTTCTAGTTCACATACTGAACACACCCACCCGGTAGGATTCCCCTGAAAAATTAATCAGCACGTCGCAGAGACCACTACCTACATAACACACAACAACCACGGGAGGCAAGCATCCATATCCTCAGCGAGATTCGAACCCGCAATCCCAGCAATCGAGCGGCTTTATACCTACGCCTTAGACCGCACGGCCACGGGGATCTGCGTATGTAGGGCTCTAAGTATTATTGACATGAATTTTACGGACCAAAAGTTAACACATCTGCTCGTACCTTGATCAGTTTGAGCAACAGAGTTGAATGACGAGCAAGATGAAAGAACTAGGAGGGCTCTGGATATTGGAAGATTTAAGTCTAACCAATGTTCAAAGTTCTCATGTCATCAGTAAGACTAACCGTAGTTTTACTTACCAAAACGTAAGACTGTGATATTAATAAGCTTTAATCTAATTTCACAAATTTATGTGGGTCCAGGAGCTAGCTGTTATTAATTAACATTCTTCGCAAGTTTGGCGTTTATTCAGTCTTGCTTGTGGGCGAGCAAGATTGTTTGTTTTCTTATTGTGACATGCTAAGTATCATCTAACGTCTTCAGCCCTCCCCTCGTAAGATGGCATTAACAGCCTTTCTAATCCTCCGCTGTTCACTGCAGGACAAACAAGACTGGCTTATTATACTCTGTTGACACACAAATTATATGTTATGGCAGAATTGGCCTGCCTCCGCCTGCAGGCATACCTATAGTCCAGTGGACTGGCACGCAGCTCCAACAATGTTGCCACATAGCGGCGTGGTTTGGTTTGGTATATACCACACCACAGGCATTTCCCCAGTTCCCACCCACGTCGAACAGATTACAATGCAAAGTGAAGCTAATGTCACGCGCCAACTAGTCATATTTGGACAAATTGCGCCATCAAAAGCAGGGTCTAATTATCTGTATTGACATCGCAGCAGGTGCGGACTAGTCCAGCTCAGAAGATAGTTCGTTGTAGGTGACAATATGCAATACTCTACACAGACTTTTTTTTTAATAGAAGACATCCCGTTGTGTTTTTAATACTCAAAATAAAATGGTTTTATTCCGTCGAAACACAACAATAGCATACAATCATAAGCACCCTAGTATGGCTACAAGTTTCGGTCTCGTCTAGATAATCCTCAGGCCAACATTTTCCAGTAGAAGTTACAATCGGTGTGCAATAAACATTATAGGATCCCATACTGTTTACAGGGTGTGCGTAAAACAATTGTAAGAGTTTTTTTTTAGTTAAAATACTGTTGAAAGGATGTAGCGTATCTACAACATTATGTACGAGTAAGTGCTTCTTATCAATTATGAAAATATCTTACAATTTTTTTACGCACATACTGTAAACGGTATGGGATCCCATAATGTATAGTGCGTACCGATTGTATCTACACAGACAGTTATGAAGTACAAGACTTAGAAGCCAGTTATGTATTCGTAACAGATTCCACAAGAAGGGATGCATCTGATCCACAATGCTGTGCAGAGGATGATGGAAAACTTCATGCCTCATGATACGGTCTTTCGAGATGTGATGCCAGTGGTTTGGCAAACGTGCAAGTGGGTTTTGGACCAGATCCGCCTAAGCTTTTTGGTAGTGCAGCAATTAAGGCGAAATTTTGTATGCATGCGGGCAACATGCAGATCAATATATAAAATGTACAAATACACGCATAGTCTAGGCGTAATTATATGTATGATTTTATGTGCACAGTTTTCCATGTATTATGTTTAATAAAAACATAAAAGTAACGTGTTGTAGTGTTGCATAATTAACCGTGGCGCTCGAATATATGAATTATCAACGACAAAAGGCAAAATATATAAACGGCGAAGATAATGAAAATAGCACAGCACGTCAGTCTTTATAGGCCTAAAATGTGATAACGTAAACCTACAGGACATATTGTGATATCAATGTAAATTTTAGGCTTACCAATATAAAACTTAATAATTCATTTGTGGTTTCCTAAGACGCCTCCCCGAAAATGACTTTACGGAAGTTCAAAACATATTGGAGAGGCAAGAGACGGTTGTCAATTTTACACCCTATGTGTACGTTTTTGGTTTCATGATTAATTAACACTGATAATAATAAGTAAATTGCATAAAAGCAATTAACAACCTATGCCAGGGTGTCTTTATTTTAGCACATTCGTGAAACATTAATTCGCAGCTTAATATATTTCGCCGAAAATCAAATGCTCACACCTTCTCTAAAAATATTTTACACACATTCTTAAGACATGCAGAATGACGATGAACGACACTTCAAGAGCATACATAGAGACAACATCTACAATTGCAATGCATATTGAACGAACAAAATTGTCATTAACATTTATGAAGAAAGAGGTCTAATTACGCTCTCGTCTTTCATTAAATTACAGACTAACTTTGTAGACGTAATTTTATTACCACAGAACCGAAAAGCCATATTCTTTTCCTGTCACGGAAACATTCGAAAAATAAAATTCCTGTATCTAATATAAAAATCGCAAGACAGAAAACAAACTTTCACGTAGAAAAGTATATGTTTATGGTTGGATCTAAAATTTAAACCCTGCAGTTAAAGAGGTGGGTCTCCGGCTCGAAAGCCCTAAACACTAAAAGTTAAGGACTGTATGCACCATGTGTTAAGTTTCATAAATGTTAACTTGGTATGAACTTTAGCACCATCTATAACACCGAGAATGAAAACATTACAAACGTTAGAAATAAAGCTGCGGGTGCCTGCACATCTTCAAGTCGTTAAATACAAACAAGACAGCCAACACACATCAGGAATCGCCGATAAATTTATTTTCATACCGTCAAAGAACAATGTCCAGCGCGAAGGTTATATAATTCAATCACCTGGGAATATAGTAGCAGTGATATGTTATCTCTCATAATTTGCCATGAACCTGTTAGATTCGCTATGGCGCTCTGTAACGACTTTGCCAAGGAAAGTGTCAGAAGACAAAGTCTCCTCGAGCAACACTTTTTTTCCGCGAGCTGCAGGTCGAGCAGGCCTGTTTTGGAGGAACTTTCTGTCTCGGTCTCCGAATGAATGCTCTATAGTGGTGGCCAGCACTAAGCGCTTACACCAAGGTTCAACTTTTAAAATGGGCACTTAACGTTCTGTTTAGCGACCTGGGTCCTTTGTGTTAAATCACAACTGCGACCGGCTCTAAAAAAAATTCTTTTCGGAACCTGTAAGGCAAACGAGGGCAGTTCTTCCCCTGGAGTTCTAGTTGGGCCTTTCTTGGAACATCAAATCCTTTGTCAAATAAAACCAAATCTGTCTCGCATCTAGAACCCAATTTCTCCGCAAATGTTCTTTATCAAGCAGGCCTATCGTGAGTGCCGTGAAATACAAAGACGAAGAACAGTGGGACGGTATAAAATAGAAGAAAAATAATCCATAAATGTTAGAAACAAGAAATTGAACAAATTTTTTGTTATAAATTTATTTTAATTTTATTCTGATACATCTCGTCGTGTTTTTTCTATATCACGAACACAAGCAATACACCGTCCAACACGACACTTTAATGGAATATAATAATGTGCTACACGTTTCAGTTCGCACGTACCATCTTCATGCATTTCTTGGTACAACAGTTCAAAGACATAAGTACATAGTAGCAAGTAACTGTTCTATTCGTGAGGTTTCCATAAAATTTGGCTATTTATTACAATAATAAGTATATGTCATGTTTATAGGTTAAATTAACATCCAAATGTGATTACATAAAATCTCTTCATGTTCTTCTCAGTCTAAACGGACCCACTGGTTCTAACAGTACCCATCTTCTATGTTCTCTTACGTTTTTCGTGTTATTGCAGCTCCTTTTCGTACTTTAGGATGTAAATTTACAAAATTTACATTTTTAGGGCAGTTTGCGTACAACGCTGTGGATTATAGGAAACTATTTATATGCGTTTTTTTTTAAATAGAGAATATACCGTTTTATTTTGTTCTTGTGTACTGTAAATAACACGCGTGTTTTAGAAACTTAACATGACTGCTAACTGTGTGTTCCGTAACGTAGTAGGCCTACACAGACTTTAACGTGACAAATTAATATTTTGAAAAGAGGAATGTGAGTTCTCCCTGAAAACAAGATACATGTATGGTGATATCACAGTCAGTTGTTACAGTTCGAAACCAGCCAATGTCATTATTGACATAAGTCGTCAGAAGGCCGAAATATTCTATATATCAGTTACAATTATGACAAATTATGACTCAGCTAGCCTTCTCATCTGTGCCCTTAAGCCAATGGAGGCACTGTACCTGGGAAAAAAGGGGTAAAATATGAAATTTGTTACATCCATCGGAGGTCTGAAGAATGCTTAAAGTGAACGTACTTTATGCTTATTCTTTACAATAGAACATAATATCACAGTCCATGACAATGTCAAAACCGCTTAACATATTTATACTAAACGTGCTATTGCGGTCTACGCTAAAAGATGACGGAAAAATGCAGCTTTAGCTTGTATCGGCGGCGGCTTAAAGGGAATTTAAGAGGTTGGGACCACTTGGGTTTCAGGCCGGCCACCCATCCAGCTCTGGAATCTGTCACTAAATGTACTTAACTAGTGGAATCAATCACAATTACATAAAAATATAAGTTTACCACAGTGACGTTAATCATGAAAAAATTAATTCTAGTTGATCTTCGTACTTATGGTCCAAGTACATTCAACTATGTTAGGCCATCAAAGTCTGATATCCGCCCTTAATTGTGATTTTTTTTTAAATAAACACCGGTGACAAACATACAATTGTGAAAGAATGAAAGTTAGTTCCGCTCTAGAAAGACAATAACAGCAGCATCTCTTTACACTAATCCGGATCATGATATAAAACCACTTTCATCTGGGCAATAAATACATGTTACGAAAAACACGCAATGCATAAAAATGCAGAATGGAAATAAAATTGTTTGTTAATATTTGAAAATTTGTTTAAAATGTCCTCTCGACTCGATTAGTCTTCAATGTATTATGGGAAAGGACACCATGCGAATCTGATAATAAAGCTTCTCTTGAGTGGACACTTTTTTCTTAATTTTTTGTAATATTGTCTGACAAGACTCCGAAAAACAGAAATCCCTCGGTTGTAGCAAAAGTAGCAGTACAGATAAGACACGGACGACGTCAGCGCACTATCCTGTCATTTTTAGGAATTACAGAATACAAATAAAAACACTTCTCCAATTTACGATCAGCATCCACACTCAAAATCACCTCTCACATTAATTAAATTATTGACCTATTTTTTGCTTCTGACTCTTATTTTGTATCCTCCCCCTAAACTGTATCAGACATATGAAAATAATGACGTTGCAAGGTTCTTTCATTATCCTGCTAAGGTCGATGTCTGTATGTCTCCTTCCTTCGGATGAGGTAGAGTTTCTTGATCTGCTATCGCCATCCTGCTGGCAGAGGATGATGAATTTATTGCAACTGACATGACATTTAAGTGCTGTCTCCTAGTCAGGACACAAGAATTTCTTTCTGGGATTAGTGTAAATGCGAAGCAAGAATCGGCGACAGCAGAAGTCTTCTGGGATATAACCTAAACAAAAGGGCAGCGAATTCGTCCGAAACGTCGATAACTTTTAACCAGTCGACATAGCTTCAACGCCAAAAGTTTTTAAACTTGATCGCAACGCTGTGAAAGTCTCAAACGACGCAGTGAAGTAAGATTCACTTACTTATTAATCTAAGAGTAGGATCCAAATCGACTATATATGAACTTTCTATTTCGTGCAAAACGCAACACAGAAACTTAAGCGCCCTATACACTCTCAGTTAAACTGAACGATTTTACTGTGTTACGTCATACCTGACGGAAAAACTGAGTTAATTGCGCCGTTTTAACAGGCAATAGCGTAGGTCTCAGAACTGTCCTTTCCAGTCGTCTTTCACACAGAGAACTGCGCAGTTCACTCAGATAATCCCACAGTTTCCTCAGTTTACCTGCCGACACCACGATGGCATCATCTCAAAGCACATCCGTTTCTAGCAATTCATTCAGCAGATGAGAATCTCATGATATATTATTTTCTAAATTCCACTTCTTACTCCACATTGTACGGTTTCTTTTCTTCTTTTCAGATAACGTTGTGGCCAATGTGGCTAGCAAACAGCAAACGACAGCCTTGTTTTTATCCGCCATAGTCATACGCACAAGAAGACACACAGAACTGACAAAAAAAACTGACAAACCTGATGGGAAATCTATGCTGTCCCAGAGAACATTGAGTTCAGTTTTTCGTGCAGTTTTTTACACAGTTAAACTGCACAGTTTAACTCAGAGTGTATGAGGCCCTTTAGAGAATAAAACTGTCTGGATACTCGGTGAACCAGACACATTACAATACAAGAAAAAAAAGTTGGGCTCGCTATATAAAAATAAACAAACGACAAAGTTTGCATTGCTTATCACATTTAATAAATACAATAAATTTAATCAGGCTGTGTACGCTTAATGGAGATAATTCCCACTATGCCCCCTCGCTAAAGCACAGCTGTAACACTCACTCCTGCCCCAGGACCAGTAAATTTAGAGGCGCAAAATTAAAAACGTTAAAATATATATATATATATATGTTACGTATAATAGATACTCGTATTCTCATACATTATATATGTATATATTTAAGAATTTTAACATTCTTTTGGGCGAAAGACGGTGGGAGTTGGGAGCCACGATTCAACAGCTGGCGCCCAAGCGCAGGAAACATTAGCTTCGGTTCAAACAGCACGTACTAGCCGTCTATTCCTACACGACGCCGTTTACATGAACCAAACAAAAGGGAACTTCACACGCGTAATCGGTGTAACAATTGGACATTACAGAAACAATGGTGCACACCACAATTCATATATCCGTACATATTTATGATGCGATGCTTATAGGATTTATAACAATCTGTATGTACAATAAATCATATGAAGGCAAGTGCCGCGAGCAAGATTGAGAAAAATACACTGGTAAATCTGTGCACTTCCAATTGGATACAGTTGTTCACTTGACGTACAACTTACCCTGTCAAACATTCATGTTGCGATTTGGTTACATGTGCAATCTAGCGGATGAACGCGCAACCAATGTACAACATGGTGTCGGGAGCATTCGCTAGATTGCATGACACATACGCTATTATGGAGTAGGTACAGCACGTACATTACACATGCCGAAGCTTGGCAATGGGCTGAACGATCGCGTTCTCGATCCCGACAGGGGCGGGATTTTCATACGAGTTCATACGCATAGTTTGTCGGGTGCAAGAAAGTTCGTACATAACATAAAATTCGTATATTTTAAAACTTTGTAAACAGTGCTTGGGGAAATATTCATAATCAAAATTAGGCCCTTCAGGATCCCAAATCCTGCAATCTGTTTTCGTGCATTTACAGAATTCCATATTTCCATTACAATGTACAAAACAATAATCGGCAGCCTTTCCATTACCGCAAGCCGCAATCTACAGATCTTCGTTAGTATTTTTTATTACGAACTTGATGCACGAATGCTTTATTTTAATACATTTATTATACTCCTCTACATGTTTCGAGCACGATTATGCTCATCTTTAGGAGGACAGATTGTATATGTACAGCATCTGGTACCGTCACTCTCTTTAGGTGACTGTGTACTGAACAGTTACCTAAAGGGAGTGACGGTACCAGATGCTGTACATATACAATCTGTCCTCCTGAAGATGAGCATAATCGTGCTCGAAACATGTAGAGAAGTATAATAAATGTATTAAAATAAAGAATTTCTTCATCAAGTTGGTAATTAAAAAAAGAGCATCATTCCATTAGGATGCACGGTCAAACAAACATACAAATTTCTACAGATCTTTGTCAAGGCTAGGAGAAAAAACTCATAAGGATTTTACGGTTCCGCAGTCACATAATTTTAATATACATAAAATGCTTCTTCTGATCGTTTGCAGACAAATTTACAAATATTTCAAGACTACGGATTCACAAGCCTTTTACTCCATTAAAATGCTTTGTATGTTCCCGCGCCCATGGGATTCGATACCGTAGTTTGACTACATGGACCTCATTCCTTCTTCAGAAGCTAAGGGTCTCTCGGGTTGTCAAAGAATTCCCCGTATTTTATGGATCCCGTAGGTGCATTGCCATGTTCACACGAACCCACTCTAGCAACCGGTGGCTAGATTATTTAGATAGATATTCTCCTCAGCAGCAATTCTGTCAGCATAACTAGTGCAAAATAACGAACTCACCTTGGTCCTTGATGTCTGCGACCGTTAGCCTACATCGGTAGTCTGCTGTTTGGCCTAACTGCTCATACCATTAGAGTCGATACGATTAATCAAAAACACTACTTAAACACAATTACACACTCGCATGTATAATAATCATTTGGTATAATGTTGGTTGGTTTATCGTTGTGTAAATGTTTAATATTTCGCTGTTCCAGTCTTCAGTAACAGCATCACTTGCGAGAACTTCACCTACTTCCCACATGTAATATAAGACAAGCCCTTGTTCAGCAACACAACAGGATGGTGTTATATCATAAATCACACTCTAAAACTTCAAAGCAATTGTAATGGAATTGGAGTGGATTTTTTTTGTCTTCAATAATTCCCGCAAAATTTTCCAAGTGGCCATGTTGTCACAGAAAATAGAAACATAGAACCTTCTCCTCTCAAGAACATTCACGTTGACCCTTTAATTCCATATTTCAGATAATCCGTGATATGTAGCCACATATGGATCACTGTGTGTCACTCTGATCTCGAGATGAGGTGTGTAACTGGTTCCCAAAGTGTAGGATACACGACCAGTTCCCAGGGGATCCTTGGATAAATTTCTGTAGTGGATACTACTAAGTCCCCTTACTTTCCTAACCAAAGGAATGATGTTTTGTTAAACATAATCACGGAGCTTCTTTAATTGGCTATATGTTTATTGTGCATGGCCGTTATAATATATAATTCAGAAATTTCTGATGCCCACAAAGCGAGCGACAATAATTATCTTTAAGGTAAAAAAATTCAATGTGTTTTAGATATGCTACTGGTATTCGTAGCTATCTAAAATCAGTTTTGAGTTATAAACTTTTATTTTTGGGTACTTTTCTTTCTGACGTTCTACATTTACATGAGCAAGAACGTAAGAATCCGTGTTTATATTTCGAAGCCAAAAGGGGTCCGCGAGCCAAAAGGAATGGTGAACATTCAGCTACGTCGTACACCGCGAAACACTGTCTTTGGTTTAGGACATTATACGAGTTTCCACCAAATAATAACACCTGCTTGTATAGGCTAGCAGCACGCGTTTCTGAATTCCTGTTCCTTGGCACCTGAACTACTTACACAGATCTCATGCCACACATCAGCACAGATCAAAAGTACCGCGAAGTGATACACTTCCTTGACCAAGTACATTTCTCTGCCATCTATAAGGAAATATACGTATATCAACAACATTTTAGGCAGAGAACACTAGATACCATGCCTTGATTCGAGTACAAGTTTACCTTACGCATACTTCTACCAGATGATCTGTGACTTCTACGGTGCCTGGTTACGAACGACGAAGTGCACGGATAGTACGAATAAACACTAGACGGTATTTTTGTGATACTACCTATCTGTACAAGTACTTCACATTCCTCTAAACATACAAATTTTACTATTATATCGCTTACAAATAGTTTCATAAATCGGAAGTTACACACAACGCAGAATCAAAAATTCATTGCAAGACTATACAGCAACTTAAAACCATGTAATCACGTATTACCAATATAAAACACCGGTATAATATATTGAGGAAATACCT
>Ga0123352_10006294_pt1 | contig 18139 bp, 7 predicted proteins | sample TergutLab28metaG_FD_89700 | JGI IMG/M metagenome (GOLD analysis project Ga0123352, IMG submission 89700) | Labiotermes labralis P1 segment gut microbial communities from Petit-Saut dam, French Guiana - Lab288 P1 | ecosystem: Host-associated > Arthropoda: Insects > Digestive system > Gut ... | reverse complement strand
GTTGGCGGACGCTTGTGAGTGCGGTAATGAACCTTCGGGTTCCGTAAAATGCGGGGAATTTCTTGACTAGCTGCAAATCAGTTAGCTTTTCAAGAAGGACTCTGCACCATGGAGGAAGTAAGTAAGTAATATATACATACTATTTTGTACTATAATATATACACATAAGGTAAAGGTGAAGCAGTCCCGTTACAGGCCTGGAGTGGCCCAGATGGTTCCAGGAAGTTAAGGTTCCCAGATTTCATGACAACTGCACAGAATGATGGTAAGGTTGTCAGCCTTACGCACCGGCCACCTTTACCCCCAGGAAATACTCCTGGTACTCATTTCTGTTAGAGTCTGAGTCGATCCCAGGGCCATAGTGCGATCGAAAGGATTCTATGTGAAAGAAAAATTCCAATGACACCATCCGGGATCGAACCAGCGACCTTCCGATTTGTAGCACAGAACCTTAACCACTCTGCTACCGCGATACAATGCTATGTACATACTATACTATATACACTGATGATGCTCCTCGTAAATTGGATAATTATAGTAATCTAAACTCGTTGATATAGATTGCATTGTCGTAAAAGCAACATACTTTTTTATTGACTATGGAAACGCGTGTCAGATTAGTGAATAGAACATATTTCAGTAACAATTTTGAAAAAATGGCTATGCAGCTGTCACTGTTATGAAAATGTGTTGTATTTATTGATTTGAATATAATCCGTGTTTAAGCACAGTGTAAGTAATTATTATGCAGTAACGTTTGTTTTGGATGAAGCAGGCCTGAAGATTGGTATTGATCCTGTCCCTGAAAGGCAGAAGTGCATATATATGTATATATATGTGTGTGTGTGTGTGTGTGTGTGTGTGTGTGTTTGTGTGTGTACATAATAAATCTACCATGTAAATGGTAGGGTTTCAGTTATTTTTCTCTTGGGTCTAATGTGTGGCAGAAATACATTGGCTTTTACAGTAATAACATTGCTTTCCTCATGACCTGTACAGTACACGAAGGCACTTTCTCATTTGAGGTATATTTGTCCGTGCATCGTCGTATATGCGTACAGAAGAAAACCAACTAGATGCTACTGAATGGTTTATTGACTTTAATCTGTTCAACATGTTTTGGGTACTTATGTGCCCATCATCAGGAGATCGAGACTATTCTTGTGTTATTACCGCATATGGTGTGTAATGTTGTAAGGATGAAAAGATATAATTAGTGTTAGGTAGTGTTATGTGTGTTCCGTGTTTCGTGATGATGGGCATATAAGTGCCCGAAACATGTTGAGCAGGTTACAAGTGCAATAAACCATTCAGTAGCATCTAGTTGGTTTTCTTCTCCACGAATATACTTTATCATTTCTTAAAGATATTTTAGTACTAAATCCGTTCTTCTTCTAATTCTCTTCCTCCAAATCCAACTTAATTTGTTTGAAATATAAAATATCATGTTCCATTCATTAATTATATTCCCCAATTTATATTTATCTCTCTGAAATTTATTGTTTATATAAAAAAAAGAAATCCATTATCAGAAAATAAAAAGATCAGAACTCACTGACTATGAACTTTTTCCACCGTATGTATTAAAATTTAACAAGCTTCTGCCTTTCAGGGACAGGATCAATACCAATCTTCAGGCCTGCTTCATCCAAAACAAACGTTACTGCATAATAATTACTTACACTGTGCTCAAACACGGATTATATTCAAATCAGTAAATACAACACATTTTCATGACAGTGACAGCTGCATAGCCATATTTTCAAAACTGTTACTGAAATATGTTCTATTCACTAATCTGACACGCGTTTCCATAGTAAATAAAAAAGTATGTAGCTTGTATGACAATGCAGTTTATATCAACGGGTTTAGATTACTGTAATTACCCAATTTACGAGGAGCATCATCAGTGTACATAATGCGAACAGCAGATGAAATATTCTTGAATTCAAACTTTCGCCGTATTCTGAATGTTGTATACTTTTTCTGGGTAATTCTCCGGCGTCTGAATTTTATATGCCGACGTTTCGGAACACTCTGTGTGTTCCACCTTCATAGGCAGGTAAGTATGAATTATACTTCATACCTACCTGCATATGAAGATGGAACAGACAGTGTGTTCCGAAACGTCGGCATATAAAATTCAGACACCGGGGAATTACCCAGAAGAAAGCATACAGCAGATGAAATGTCCCTGTCTTATACCTTAATTTCTAGATCTTATTAACATTATCTTTCAGTAAGAAGAATTTTCAGATGTTGCAGCAAATATAGCAGCCGTATTTACAGGAAGGCAACAAGATTTTGGAAGCTACACATTCCAGCACAATAAGAGGGTCACCAGGCAGCAACCTAGCTGTGGTTACGTGCCAGGAGGTTTCAAGATCTTTTGGAGATGCCAGGTATTTTTATTGCTTTCCAACTTCAGGAATCCGATGACACAGTTCTCCCTATATTTACGAACTTAAACTACGAAAAGAGAAACTCTTTGCTTCACAAACGTTTATGGACTTGGTATGGATTCTAACAATCGAATGATTGACTTGTTTAGTCTTCGAAAATCTTGCTCTGTTGGAAGAGTGCTCCATTTTCTTTCCTATTTAAAGGGAAGATTTATGAGCAGGAAGGAGAACTTTTATGCGATATCAGCAACAATAGCTCGGAATCTTATACAAAGGAGCTATATACTTTGAGCTAGAAAATTGTTTGAATACTACTCTGAATTGGAGTAAGAAGTAAAGAAGTTCAACTTCTAGGAAGTGAGTCATCCCCGTTGTGTGTGTGAAACTTGGTCAAATGTATGTAGTCAAACACAACTGTGTCACATGAGGTGTATTTAATGACTATATGATGGACAACTACATGTTTATCTTACTATAAGCATGCACGCGCGTGCATGCTTATAGTAAGATATTAAGTTTCACTAAGACAACCTGAAGATGGCCAGTACAGGCCGAAACATGTAGTTGTCCATCATATAGTCATTAAATACACCTCATGTGACACAGTTGTGTTTGACTACATACATTTGTCCAAGTTCAACTTGCTCGCGCAGATTACTTTGACAGTGAAGACGGAAGCAGTTAATTCAGTCGAAATGTCCATAACTAAATACAAAATTACGTGGCATTACATCCACGTACACAGTAGTCCTCAGCCACTGCCATGCTGATAAAAATGGCGACATGGAGGAACATCACAACACCTTACCTGAAACAAGTGTTCATCCGTGCTGTCTTCTATCGTTATAGATACGTGCTATTTTAATACACAGTGTCTACTTACGAAACAACAGAGTGCCTCGCAGCCATCTTTCAGCAGAGGGATGCTTTAGACGGAAGAATTACAAACGAACTTACCTGTAACACAAAAGATATAAATTACTCCAGGCTTTAGGTATTATGGAGATCTTCAACTTCGGAATAGGAAATATTACGCTGGCAGTGTCCAGTACGTGTCTTCGTATTATGCACATATAGGCCTGCTTATTTCTGACTTCATACTGCACAATCGTTTTTTAAGATTACTGTCGCTCAGCTGGTCAAAAATTCCCCGCCGTTGATGGAACTCGAAGGTTCATTGTGTTCATCAACATCATAGCCGGGCGACGGTCTCTTTCCGAAACTAAATGAATTGAAACATCAACTGGATGTTAAGACGTACTTTAATATTATTATCCCATCTACTTACAGGTTTCTCAAGCGGTTTATTTCTTACAATTTTCCGAGTAAACTTTTATAAATTTCTCATCTCCTTGATGAATGCTGCAAGGTCTGCTCATTTACGTTTCACCCTTTGCGTATGCTAATAATATAGTGTATATTATTAGTTTCGATCTGTTCCATAAGATTGTCACTGGAAAAGAAATTACGTTTGACTAAAAAGTCTCAAAATATAATTTAATGGCAAACTACGTTCTAGGTTATTGAAAAATAAAATTTCGTAACACGTGGGATTTGTTGATCGGGCATATCATCATTTGTTTAAATAATAATCAGCTTTATGTAATTTGATATTTGAAACATATTGTATGTCATCGAATATTTTCTCTCGTAATATTTTTCAGCTCATTCAGTCCTGCAGCTCATTCTTTGTAAATTTTGGAAAAGAATCCAAAGGCGTTTATTATCTGTCACTAGTCTATTTCCAATAATTTTTGTGATTCATGCAGACTGGGGTTAAAAACTTTTTTCTGCCTGCGCGGTAGGTAAAACAGATTCAAAACCTAAATTCATATATTGTAATACTGAAAAGAAACGCCTAATAATAACGTTAAATTGACTTTAAAATATTGTCTTTACATTATATAATATATATGTATATATATATATATATATACACACACACACACACACACACAAACACACACACAAACACACACACAAACACAAACACAAACACAAACACACACACACACACACATATGAAACCTTCTCGTCGATATCAAATATAAGCAAAAATGAAAGTCCTCTTCTAATGTCATAGGTGTGCCAACATCGAATAATAATTGTGCGTTAAATTTCCGGATAATTTTGCAAGTATCGGCACATGCTTCTTTAACGTCACTATGTGGTGACTGCAAAAGAATTTGTTCTGACAAGAACCGGCACCACGCTACACTGCTCGCAATTACGTGTGATTTACACGCAACGGTGTGAACTTGCACATGGATCACGAGCCACTGCGAAAGGCTAAAGCGAATGAAAACTGGCAGCAATAAGGAAGTCAGCCAAGTTTCCGTGCCTCAAGTCATTGTCTGTCTGTTCACGACAAATTAAATATTACTGAATTGTAACGTGCTGAGAATAAAAGCTTAGTGGTATCTGCACAAGCCTTCAAGAAAAACCATAAATTTTGATTTCACTAACATAATAGGAAAAGAAACTTACACGAAGAACAGCTTGCGATCACCTGTTTCAAACCTGAAACGGGGATTCACAAGCAGGCAGCTGGCTAGTATTAATACCTTACTTATTGTAAAACATGTACTTCAAACATGAAAAGAATGGACTTCGGAGATCACAGCGTGTAGCCCAACTTCAATTTCTAACAAAATTAAACAAAAATTAAGCCACTGTAATACATCCCGTGGCCATAATTTTCAATTTGAACCAATTAACAGAAATTCAGTATGTTGGACATGAGAATTTTTGGAGTCTGACAGCCACCATCAAAATGCAGCCTGTTTTCAAATAGTGAAATTACCTGCGCCAATAACCTTGGAAAAGTATAAAACTTCTCTTACGGTAGTATTCCTGAGGAACTTTAAATGGTAACACAGTGGCAGTGTGAACATTTTCTGCAACTTTCGGTTTTGATAACGATAACTATTAAACTACCGGAGTCTTAAAATGCGGTACTGGTATAGGGCCTAAATATGTCTGCATACTGTTTACAAAATGTTATTTGCAGCTCAACAATTACAAACATGGTGACGATGCGAAACTTTGAGGTTACACAAAAATATTTTAATGCATACAGAATGCCGGCTGAAGAAGTATAGGTACTTCCCGAATTACGCAATAGTCAATATTTCGGAATTCCGGCGCAAGTCGAATTTTGCATATGTCGGAATTCAGTATACATTTGGTCAATAATATCCTATGTCCACCGCCAAGGCAGTCCAGCTGATACCCAGACTCCAAAACAATGTACTCTGACCGGCCGCATCATGATCGTCTGGCCTCCTGTGTTATCGTCCAACAGTATCCTTCTGCCAGCTTCTTCTCCTTGTCCGTTCATTCACGCATGAGAAAAAATCGTATTGCTGTTCAAAAATGCCATTAATGCGCACTTTTCACTTTTTTAAACTTTCGTGAGTATGGAATTGCCTAACTTTAAATTACGTACATAAGTCAGGAGTGCCTGTAGTTGCTCAAAAGTTCAATAATAACAATAATAATACTAAGGTTAGACATTTTTGCAATAAGAAATTCGGCTGCATGAATTCTGCTCGAAACTTCTTATTTCCTTTTTTTAAGCAAAGCACGCAATTAATTGATATAAAGTAACCAGATAAGCTAATGGCAAAGAACAATAAGGAGACACCTGTCAATGAAGATGTTACATCGCGAAGAATTATGAACTTACGTCGCTGGAGTGCTGAGAAAAATACTTTCCTCTTTACTATTAATTTGGGATTCTGAAAACTGAAATGTTTCTCATTAAGTAGGTTTCTTGTTCAAATCTCAAACCAGAATGTCATCGTTAGCCTTCCATGCTTTTCTTGAGTCCCTCCAGGTAAGTAAATGGACAGTACCTTAAATCAGATAAACGTAGCCTCCTTCTGCTTTGTTCCTTTTTAATATTAACAAACCTTCCTGCAATTTGACCCTATACAACCCTAGAAACAGAGTGTCGTTAAAAATTCAAGAATTAATAAAATGAAAATACATGAAAACACCTTTCAATAAAGCACATATTTCATCACGATCAATGGACTTCCGGTTCGTTTATGTGTTTGTGTGAAAGACAGTCCCCTATCTGTTCGAGACGCCCTCACAACGAAGCATTTGACACAGGCTAACGTACATAAAAGTCTACGATGAAAATTTCGGAAAGATATTTATTTAATAATGTAACTCAGTATTTGCAGTACAATTCTAAAATCTGTGTTATCGAAGTGAATGGCTTGGGCTTCATAATCCATTCAACATTCGCCAAAGTTTAATTAAGAAAAACAGGATTAGAGTCCCAGCTTGTTAATGTATCCTGAAAAAAATTTAAATTTCCGTGCCGGTAAAAGTAAAATTAGTTTGATAGAGAGTAACACTATTAGTACATCAACATATTGTAAAATTCAATTAAGAAACTACATTCTTAATTAAAATAACATCTGTTTTCTTATGGTTGACTACAAAATAACCACCCTTTGATTATACTGGACGGTTGAGGAAACAAATGGCGGGGATTCGTCGCGAAAGTCAGTTCATGGCATCTTTAGTGACAATCAAAACACCTTTCATGTTCATTCACAGAAACTGCAAAATCAATTAACAAGTATGGCCTATTCATCGGTATTATGATTTACAGTCATTCGACAGGGAAGTGTGCATTGCTGTGGGAAGTATCAAACACCACCACCAACATATGGTGATAAGCAGATTCACCTCAGTAAATCATGCATACAGCAAACACTTTTTCAAATTTCAAAATTTCTCATCTCGACCTGAGCTAAACAAATAGTCCTCAGCAGATATGCTTTCTAAAAGCGATGCATTTTGCATAATCGCCAGGAAACAGCTCAACTGCTCTGTGTGTATAAAACAGTATTATGAAGCAAGGACTGTGTACAATGTAAATCACTGAGTCTAATCGAATACAATAACTTGTCAACAGATGATTTAATTTGGGAGTTTTCGCTTTTTGTCAACAAATGGCTCTGAACATATTTGTATGAGCCAGATTGTTTCCTTTTTCCAAAGTGGTACTTTTAGACGATATACGTTGTGATCATGTCGGAACAATTTGAGTTACCTCATATTTAGGAATTGCATCCCAACACCGAAAAAAACTGGCAACGTTTGTTTTTAGCAATCTGCGTGTGCGATGGATTGGTTGCGATGGGCAAATCGTTTTTTGAAGTAGTCTATATAGGCCAGTCTTATTACATTCTTCAGGACCTGACTAACAAGAGGCAAACACTTTTTCGACGATCACATCAGATGTGCTCTAAAACGCGGATCGAACTTGATTATTGAACATATATTGTCCGTGAAACGAAAGGTGCTGGTGTGGAAAAGACCAAAAAGCTCCTAGTTCTTCTACGTCTTTGGCAGAAATCAGAATAAATGTAAAAAGGTAAAGCAATCCCTGTACAGGCCTGGAGAGGCCCTGAGGGTCCCAGAAGGTTGAGGCTCCCAGATTTTAAGAGAGCAGGAACGTGAAGATGGTAAGTTTGTCAGTCTCTCGCACTGGCCGTCTTAAACCCTCCCACCAAATAAAATATTCCTAGTACTCTTTTGTTTTTATTAAAACCAATTAATGCACAGATATATATTACAATATTTTCTTCTTATATAATTTTCACTCCCACATGTTTCGACACTTCTGTGTTATGATCATGGAGTTCCAAAACTTGTACTTCGCTAACAGACACAGAGGTGTTGAAACATGTAGGAGTGAACTTTATAAAAAGAGAAAATATTGTGATATATATAATATTTGTGTTTTAGTTGGTTGTAATAAAAATAAAATGTAAAGATGCACGGTACATATATTTAAAAAAATCCTAGTACTCATATCTGTTAGAGGCTGAATTGACCCTAATGTCATAGTGCGACCGGAAGATTTATGTAAATAAAAAATTCCAATCGAGAATCGAAGCCGCAACCTTCCCTTGTAGCGCTGTGCCTCAACCAACTGCACCACCGCGTGCCCCCACAATAAATGCCTGTTCTTTAATTTATAAGTTACTATTCTTTAACTCTATAACATTTTATATATATATATATATATATATTTATACGTATCTTGTGCATAATACGTTGAGTGACAGTATGTGCCATTAGCATCATTTCAGCAGAAGGATAAAAAGCGCAGTATATACACAGGAGACGGAAGTGAGTAAGGTTTATATTTAGCAATTTAATAGTGTTTGGGGCCATTTAAGGATACCGAATGTGTATAATTCTTCACAATTTTACAAGCAGCTAAACAACTGTTACATTAAATGATAAGTTTCAACAGTATTTTACAGAGTCGCTGCACAAATTTAATCTTTAACTTTTTGTTTGTCTTTTGTAAACAGTAACGCTCTATTAAATATGCATAGAAATTTTAGTGAGAAACTGACGAGGAGACGTGAGGTTAATACTAGGACTCATTTTGAGCTGACAGTTTGTGAAGTTCGGAGGATGAAACTGATTCAGGATCGTGTCCGATGGTAGGCTCTGGTACTAGCAGTGTTGTGGGGTTTTGCTATCAAAGAATTAGCAATACCCTATAAATCTCTTTTAAAATACTGCATATCAGCAGCTTACCTAGGTGAGTGCAATAATATTAAAGAATATAGCTGCAAATGTGTAATTTTTACTGTGGATTTCCTGTTATTGGTCTGCGTGAAATGTATCACGTTTTACAGTGTAGTCACAAGTGATTACAATACAGTATATTTCCTCTGTTATTCTCGGAAGTGATGATTTAGCATGATGCGAACTGATTCTTTTATGAACAAAACTGAGTAATTAATTAATTATTTAATTACATAATTGTGGGGTGTTATACGTAGGCCTTATCTAAAACGTATTCACTATTTGCATCAACTTCAAACGAATGTAACAAAAATTTTTTTGTGTATTTCATATACATTCGAACACAAATATACTTCGCCTAGCAGTACAGTAGGTATACAACTACATGTTTCGGTCCTATATGTGGTTCGCTATCTTCAGGTTGTAATTTAACTTACCCAGCAGCTACACAAGATGTGTGGGGTGTTCTTTTAGTGTATTGGGGTTTGGGTGGGGGGAACGAGATCTCGTTGTTTCAGTATCCTAAAAGAACACCCCACACATCTTGTATAGCTGCTCTGTAAGTTAAATAACAACCTAAAGATGGCCAACATATAGGGCCGAAACATGTAGTTGTATACCTACTGTACTACTAAATGAAATATAGTTGTGTTCGACTGTATGTGTAATAAACCAAAAAAAATTGTTACTGAACCAATACAACGGAGACGACGCACCTCAAAATTCAAAGGACTGGTTCACATGTCTGTTCAGCTTCTATCTTACCTTGATGATTGGCCCTGAATATGACTTTGGTAACTGTGTGCATTGCCTACCGCAACATTGAGTAAGACGTCATTTAGTCTGCAGAGTTTATGTAAGATTCAGTCTGGTTCTCAGAACAAATAGAGATGATATCCTTAGTCATTATGAATCGAATAATTTTCTAATTGAGAAGCAGTAGGTTTTCCGGAAGGCAACAGCCGACAGCTTCGTGATGCCAAGACTCCATGTTTATTTTCATAGGCCATCTGATGTTTCTGCTCTTCTCGAACAGCAAGACTGATACATATCTTTGGGATACTACAGAGTTTCTTTTGTCTTTTCAACAAGTTTTCACCATTCAAATTATAACTATTTAATTCCTACCTAGTAATTACTTTATTACTTCATCTCCTATTGACACATCCTCTTTTTTTGTGGCCCAAGACCCTAATTCGGGAATAGGCAGCCTCGTTATCGAGGTTTGTAGATAAAATACAATTAGACACACACAGCCGTTAAGACTCATGAAAAAGTGATCAGCACGTCGCAGAGGCCGCTACCTGCACGGCACACTAAACAAGATATACTAGAGAAGAACTTCCAAGCCTTAGACCTAAACACAATTTCGACATTATTCAGTACCCCTTATCTTGTTGCACTTAGTTTAGGGGATATTAGTAACTTAAGCTCTTATAATTACGAATTGACCCTTTCATTTACTTGTATTGTTTCTTGACTATGTTAAATCAGTTTATGGTTAGAATTTGAGAACCTAAAATTAATACGTTTTAATTAAAGTTACTTCCTAGCACCTTCCTGCAAAACTTTACCTGAATATACGGAAAATATATGTCACCAAAATCTGTTATTATTAAGCACTTGGCATAATAATTTGACATAAACATATTGGCCGAATATTCTTCACTAAAATCGAAAGGTGAAGTATTCAGGTTTCTCGATTTTTTACATGCAAACAATGCAAAAAAATGTCAATTAATCCTAAATAATAATATTTACACAGACTTTTACATGACATGATTGATGAGACTTGAATGGTAGTTACACCCGTCACAGTGTGCTGTCACAATGGTTGGCATCACTGAGCCATCCAGCCTTATTTGTACTTCAAAATTCGTGTTCACAGTGAAATTTTTTTAGCTAACCTTGCTCTGACTTCAGTCAGAGCAAGGTTAGCTACAAAGTTTTATAGCTGGATATGAGTGAAGCTAAAGTACTTAGGTCAACATGATACCGCACGCGACACTTCTACATGTAATAAAATTTTATCGGCCAATGGCACGTTATTTTCAAAAGATCCACGATAAAGTACGTCATACAAGCATGGAAACTTCTAAAGAAATTCTAGCTCGCTGACCCAGAAACCCTGCTGAATGTCACTTACTATCGGAGAGATGCGTTTTGGTGCTTCATTGCACAATTTTTTCCCCCAAAATTGCACTGAAGAAAGTAGCAGCTTTTCTAATATAGAATACAAGTGACTTTAAATCTTGACGTATGAGAATCAACTCTGTAATAACTGCAAGTATTTGTGGCATATAATTTTTGGGTAGATATAAGGGTGAAATTGTCCCTGTGTAGACCATTAAGGCATATAGGAGAGCAGAGGAAAATTTCCTTCAATTATTAACCTTGGCGCTACGTAAAAGTAAATTATCAGCTTCAGCTCTAGTTGTTTCACCTCTTGTACTCAATGAATAGAAGGATGGGTCGGCCCCAGAGTCGGTTTGGACGTTGTGGAAAAGAAAAAAGCCTCTTCGGCAGAGAATCGAACACCGAGCCATTAATATTTTTTCTCAATATCCAAAACTTAGTCCTATGATATCTGGTGTCTGTGTGTCCGTCCCTTTCAAATTGTAGAGTAACTGACCGAAATTTGATAAGAACATATTGCCATTTGAGGGCGACTTCTTATCACATTTTTCTACGTTAATGGTTTAGATTACGGACATCAGTATGCACTTTCGCATTCCTTCGCGGCTTCTATTAAAATTTCTCTGTCGCATCATCCGTACACATGTACGGAAAAAATTGAGAAGTGCTGAACACATCTGAGTAACGTTCCATAACTGAGAAATCTGCTAAAAATGGGCGGTATGTTCACATTTCCGAAACGTTGTAGTAAATAACTAGAATATGTCAGAACATAGTTCTACCCATCTTCCATGAGGAAATAAAGACCCCGTGATAGGGTCCGAAATTGCCTCAAGAGCATTCTGGATTATTTGTGAAGTCTGGCACTTTATGAACAAAGGAGCACAATATTTTTGTATTAATAGAGGTCTGTAGGGCTTATAGGAACCCACATAATTTTCCTTCTATAAGTAATAATAGTAAAGAATGAGGCTTAACAATGAATGCTTATTATGTCAGTATACAGGTGAGTACTGACCTACTATCAGTTCCATTAAATATAGTCTTGTGTGAATTTCGCCTTTATTTAATATGACGGGATTCATCGCGGTAGTCTGAATTATTTATTTTTATTGCACAGAATTTAATTCCTGACACAGAAGCCAACATTTAAGTAACTCGTTCTTGTTATTATTTTGTTTGAAATCGTCAGTTGCACGCCTCTTACAACAGAGTAGCAAAAGTATCATTCACGAATTGACAATTTAGATAAATACAGCCTACAAGAGCAACAGCGTCAGAATTGTCCTTCTTTGTAAATAATCCCCAATTTGCGACAGGCAATGTTGATTTTCCAAATTATCCTCCAGTGTGCTTTTAGTCGGCTTGACTTGACTTCACGTTGAAATATTCGACTATTCTGCGTGCGGGCTGATTGGCTAAAACGTCACTGTAGGAAGCTCTCAGATATGAAAGGAATAACTACATCGGACACAAGCTGAACTGGTACCTAACAATGCGGCCCTTAAGGAATTCTTTCAAAACGTTTAAGGCCCAAATCTCATATTACATCCTCACTATTCTGTACTTAATTAGTAAACTTATTTTAAATTAATTTAACAACACTGTAAATAACTTAAACTATACATAACATATCTAATGTCTAATGGCTGTAGTATAGAAAAAACTAAAATGGAAAGGAATGTAGCAGAAAGCGATATGGTCACAGTTTGCTTCTATGAACTACGGATATTTACTATGACCTTCAGTTATGACGATCGGTGTTTGGTTGAGGGTTTAATTAGGCACACACATGAATATGAGTCAGAAGCGGCACTGCTGCAGCCGGATTGCTAGTTGTGTGTTTGAGACATTCCGCATTAAAATGGTGGCACCCAATTAATATTACATGCTTAACTTCTCCAAGACACATTAGATTTGTATCAAGCACTGGGCAAGAGTTTAAGAAATCAATAAAATTTTGTTAAGTGAGTTTCTTTTGTATTGAAGTGTGTTGTAAAAAACAATAGTTCAAAGTTCGGATATCGACAGTTCCAGTTGTCAAAAACAGTAGAAGGAAAACAGTGAAAAATTCTGGTTCAGTTCAGCCGGAAAATTAGCTTCATCGTATATTTCTTGAGAGCTGTAAATTGCGCCACATCACTGATGATTGATTGCGTCACGCTACAAGAATTTTCACTCTCCAAGTTAGCAAATTACAGGTCGATAAAAAAAAATCGGCACAAAAATGGTAAGTGTAAAAACAATGTGAATTAAACTCCCTTGTAACTAACTACATGTATGTATATATATGTATGTATGTATGTGTGTATGAATGTATGTATGTGTGTACGTATATATGTGTGTATGTATGTATGTATGTGTGTACGTATTTATGTGTGCATGTATGTATGTATGTACGTATGTACGTATATATGTGTGTATGTGTGTACGTATGTATGTACGTATATATGTGTGTATGTATGTATGTGTATGTATGTATGTATATGTATGTATGTATGTATGTGTGTGTATGTATGTATGTATGTGTGTGTGTGTATGTATGTATGTATGTGTGTATGTATGTATGTATGTTTGTGTGTATGTATATGTATGTATGTGTGTGTATGTATGTATGTATGTATGTATGTGTGTGTGTATGTATGTATGTATGTGTGTATGTATGTATGTATATACGTACGTATGTATGTATATACGTACGTATGTATGTATGTATGTGAGTTCATTAAAATTGAGTCGGCGACTGCTGTGCAGCGTGCGTTTCGTCTTCGTTTCAACATTTAATCTCCAACGAGGAGGAGCATTTGTCGTTGGAATCACCAATTTGAGCAAATAGGCTGTCTGTGTAAAGGCAAAAGCTCCGGCCGACCACGTGTATCAGAAGAGAACGCGAGACGAATTCAAGAGAGTTTTGAGCGTGGCCCACGCAAGTCAACCCGTAGAGCGAGCAGAGAACTTGGAATACAGCAACCAACTGTCTGGCGTGTGTTGAGGCGCGGTTTACTGTTCAATTGAGTCCATTTTTTTTAATCACCCTGTATAACAGGAGCTCATAATGCAAACAGAACTTTAGTCGTTACTCAACAAGTATAGGTCTGGTCGTTTTAGGTCTACGATACAAAATAAAATGGCTAATATTTACATAAATATATTACGAAGCAACATCACATAACCTCATTAGGGAAATCTGTAACACAGCCCAAGGCATAATAAGTTGGTACAGGGATAAATGAACGTCAAACCACAGAAGAACGTGAACCCGCCCCCCTCACTATAACCAAACAAAAGTAGACACTAACAAAGGGTATTCTATTACAAGTTACATATGTATAAAGAATAGTGCTGTCCGGAAAGTTACAAAGTTTAAGGCCACTTTCTATTCTATTATGTACAGTAGTGCTCATAAAATTTAGCTACTGAACACACGGTAAAGTTTCGCTTAACAAGACTAGCAAATACTAAATTATTGTTACTAATTTCTTATAACATTTCTCGTAGTCTTAAAATTTGTCATTCATCCCTTAATATACTAGTAGATAAAGCACTTGTCACAATAAATGAATAAATAATATGGTGGAAAGAAATTCCCGCACATACTTTTCATAGCGTAATTCCTTGAAAATGTTAGTCGATAAGCCCATGTCCTAAGACGTTTTCTTTTCTCGATTCATGTCACCGCCGAAGGGTGTAACACAATCAGCAGCGTTATGTCGTCACGCCGACACAGAGCCCTGTGCAGTATACTCACAGGCTCACAGCGGACATCATGGCTGTCTTTATCGAATAATCCTGGAATATACACACACACGACTACTGCGAAATGCTTCTAATTGTCGGTGTCTGTAACAGTCGAGCTGGTACTGACGCACGGAAATTCGCACTGTCTGTTTGACGCCAAATATATGCTAAGTGTTTCGACGAACAACACGGCACTTGTGAATGGAATTCGCTCTCGCACTGTACGTAGACCAGCCAGTGAACATGCCATAACTGCAGCTGTGGATCAAGAGCCATTCAAGTGATATCGCATGAGAACGGGACGATACCAGTCGAGGGCCCTCCAAATACTACGCGATGATAAATTGGATGCATATTACTGCTCGCGGCAAGCTCATTTTTTTTCCAGACAGAAGCTGGCTACACTTATTGTACCTGTAACAATGTGAAGCGCATGGTTTGCTCATTTGATACCGTGTGACACTTAACGGTCACATGTGTATCGAAAACTAAGCGTCCCTGTAGGTATACAGTATATTTTCTACATTCTTTTTTAGCAGAGGATCGCACTATAAACAGCTTGTGAGCGATTCAATTTCACTCCGTACAATGTACATATGTTCCAGTCTTCAGCCCACATCTCATGTCATTATCGCATCACTATTCTAACTTCGACTTATAGTACTGCTATCAGAAGGACGAGAGGGCAAAACTGGAAACATTCGAAAGTAGTAATGTTTTTGCTCCCACCCCCGACACAAAGCTTCTCTCAGTTCTCTGTGTTTTCACCCGTTTATTTACTCTTCTAAAATTAAGTCTTCTATCTCTCTCTCTCTCTTCTAGTCTACATAGCTTTAAGAGAGACAAAGAACTCTGAATGTCAAAGCTAAACTGGTGTATAAAATGCAAGCAACATTTTGTCACGCAGTAATCTTCTGGGCAACCAGCTATGTAAGGAGGATTCAGTACCCAACATTTCGGTGTTTGTCTCTGTTTCTTTCATTAGGTGTTCGTGCGATGTTTGACGTTCCCGCAAGCTTCATTATACCGAAATCTCGAACTGCGACAGTCCTAAATACACACACAAGACGTGGCCATGCCATTCATCACATCAACTTGTCACGGAGACAAGAACACAGAGCGGTGGTTACTAACTCCATTTTTACATGGCCGTTCGTCCAAGACTGTAGTGCATACAACCGCTACGAAAACTTGAAGCCATACATCATGTCGTAAGCCAAGTGCATGAAAATAAACGGGTCGGGCCACAGAGTTCAGGGTAAAGGAGTTCATTTTCCGCTTGATTGAAATATTACACTGTATCGGATATTATCACAATTCAATACCTTCTCGCTCTAGGCTGCAAATTTTCGATTATCCGACATGATTTTTATTACCCTGCTTTATTAAAATGAACCTGATATTATGTATAAGGCAAATATTTCACATTTTTAGTCTTCGATATCTGAAACTGCATTTCCTGCTATCCCTAATATAATCATAAGAAAATTTGCCAAGTAAGGACCACGTATCGGAAATTCTTACGGTACTAAGTCAATGGACAACGCCATTAATTTGACAGTTTCGGAAATACATTTAACACCCCCAACCACAAAAAGCCTTCGATTAGAACAAATTATTTTAAACTCATGATTGTTAAAAATGAAACTGCCCTGCGTTATTTCATATCCTATAAATGTGAAACATACCATTATGACCATAAACCACATGAATTGAAGGGATGGAGATCACACGCGTACTGTCTGTTGCAAACACACAATTTGAGCATATCTGTAAATGCTGGGCCATGTTATCGCTAGTATTATCATTGAAAGGTCGTGTGTATGGTGCACGGCACCATCCGCACCGTACACACACGACCTACGCAGCGGCTCTCAAGACCACCACCCATCCAAAAACTCGGTGCAGAAAACCATATGCTGCAACTCAACATCTAATGCTCCCGATGATGGGCGTATATACCCGAAACATGTCGAGCTAAGAATACGTCAATAAAATTACCTTGTTGCATCAAGTTGGCATTTCACATTATTTCACATTATCTCCACGTCTGAGGAGACACAGTAAGTTTAAACTATCTCCCTTGCGGTGTCTAGACTACAGTACAAAGATAGCTACATTGTTATGCCCTGTGGTACGCCCAGGAAGCGGATGATCTCTGAAAGAGAATATATATATATATATATATATATATATATATCACTGTACGTTCTCCCTTTTGCAGTTGCATAGTCCACGACCACGCAACGTACGCTAACTTGAAAGGAAAATAGAAATGTCAGCTACAGTAATGATAGTTTCAACAGGCAAGGAACAGGACAGTTATATTAAGGATTTTGACGACAATTCCGTAGTCTCTCTAAGCTCAATTAAAGAAAGTTTACAACGAATGCAAAGTTATGGAACAAAATTTGTTCAAGATGGGAAGGAATATCAAATATATGGCTTGCAAGAACATCCACCTGTGTCAATAACCTCTACTGACTTCAGGAGAAAACTGTTCTTGGTTTATGTTACGTAATGAAATGTACCCGTTTTCTGAAAATAATTTAATTGCATTCATTACGCTTTAACTGATGATGCTATCAAATTTTACTGGAATTATTTAATTTCTCAATATATTCCATATCCGCGTATTGAATGAATATTTAAACTTAAGCAATAAAACCAACAAACGCACACGTATAAATTGTTTTATCACATATTATTAGTTATCAACATGTTTCGATGGTTGACGATGTGACAAAACGTATTTCGTACGTGTGCGTTTGTTGGTTTTATTACATAAGATTTGAATATTTAATATCTCTTATATTATTCAGTTAATTTTGGCAGTAGAAGTCATTTTCAATTACCCTATTCAATTTTCTAACTGAATGTACGATGCATTGTGTTAACTTTATATACCTGTCCATTTTTTTTTTGCTTCTCACAAATCCGAGTGACGTACATTCACTATGACTAAGACACCGACACGGCTCATTCGACAGACAACAGTCTCATAATCACAAATTATAATGTGCTCATTTTAAGTTAACAGAAACCGGTGTCATTTAATTAATTTGCTTGGAATATTACAGAAATTTACTACGGACCGAAATATATATATCTATATGTACGTATGTGTGTATATATATGTATAAAGGTAGAGGTAAAGTGATCCCGTTACAGGCTCGGTGTGGCCCAGAGGATGGGTAGATGTATAGCTATACTCTTCCATGACCGCGGCACTAGAGGGGGGTGAGTGCACAGCAGAACACACCGGAGCCACATTAAACCCGGGACAGAAACCG
>Ga0123352_10006293_pt1 | contig 18139 bp, 9 predicted proteins | sample TergutLab28metaG_FD_89700 | JGI IMG/M metagenome (GOLD analysis project Ga0123352, IMG submission 89700) | Labiotermes labralis P1 segment gut microbial communities from Petit-Saut dam, French Guiana - Lab288 P1 | ecosystem: Host-associated > Arthropoda: Insects > Digestive system > Gut ... | reverse complement strand
TGGGTTGGCCCAGGATAGGGATAGGTGGCGGACGCTTGTGAGTACGGTAATGAACCTTCGGGTTCCATGAAATGCGGGGAATTTCTTGACTAGCTGCAAACCAGTTAGCTTCTCAAGGACTCTTCACCATGGAGTAAGTAAGTATATATTATGCACATATTTTAAACAATTCGAGTATTATGTCAGTAGGACGTCCACAAAAATGTAGGCCTATAACCCTGTGAAGCCTATTATAGAAATAAAAAAGTGCATTTAAATTTTTTTATTTTTACGATGAAGGTTCGGTTCTCCTGTAATATGATACCGTCGAATATCCCAGAAGACAGGAAACCTGAGCCACACTGCCTTAAACAAACCTCAAAACTCGCAAGTATGCTTATGGTTATTTTCAGTTAATAAAAATCCCGAGATTGTGAGAAATCGCCATGAATTTTCATGACATTCTACAATTATATAACGTGTATGTAAAGATGTACACCTATGAAAAAGTTTTTATCATAATGGAGTCACCGAGAGTTTCAAATATATTAAGAGAATACATGTAACTTTTCTGAGATCAAGGGAATGCATGAAAATCGCTTTCAGTATATTTGTATCCTTAAGGATATTTTAAAATGGAAGGACAGTTGCTGTAGAAACTCCAATTTGTAATCGTGGCGATAAAAAAAAAAACTAGAAAACGAAAGATATTTTGTTACAAATCTGAAAGTGCTTCAGTAGTCAATAAACCATTTTGTAGAAGATAATTCTTAACTTTAACCGACAGCAAACATCGTACATGCTCCAACCGCAAACCATAGCTTACTGGTGTTCAGAGTAACGATGTGGCTGGGGAGTTAGGAAATATCTGTGAAAACTTTTACTACCGGTTTTATAACCTCTTCCCGTATTCCTCTTTCACCCCTGTCACTATCAACTTACTTTGTGTATGTGACATTCTCTGTCATATCTGCGAAGTGCGAAATGTATGTTATGTTAGGCAATGCCAGATCTATTACCCTGGAAAGGGAAAGAATGCTGTGGACAGAACTAAATATTATCTTCTCCTTTTAAAGCTGTCCATCAAAACCAGGGGAAAAATTCGTTTCACGTAAAATCTGCTAGGTTTCATTGCAAAATGATAAGAGACTGGAGAGCCTACAGACGGAAAGTTACCGCATCTCTCGCCTCTTAAGACGCTAGAAGTGATATGATACATCCTGCAATTATCGAGGTATTTTTGCATCTGAACACCTTCCGATGTTAAGATTCAGAGTGGTGTGGGGGGGGGAAATTTTTCAGGAAAAATTGCTTCTTATGAGGAGGAAAATAGAGTATGCAGTTACAGAAAGTGTTCAATGTCTGAGATATAAAAGTTAACAAATCCATCTTGTATTTACCCTTCCAAGTATTAGGTTCATCTAAATTATATATAAGAATTCAGAACCTGCCTCACAATAGCCACTCACAGTGTCCAATACGAAGACTAACAACGTATATAGAAATAAACGATGTTTGTTCTGAAACTCATAAAAAACAAAATGTCAAAAAAAAAAAAAACAAAGATTTTGTGACTCAACAGATGTTACGTAGTTACCGTTGTGATTTGAAAATTTTATACAAAGTTCGAATTGTTTCCACTCTTCTTTCGCACGTTCAGTACCAGTTAACAGAAAATATGTGCTTTTACAAGCGAACCACAGTGTCAAATGTAAAAACTAGACTGTTGTGACTTTTGAAGATTAACTGGTAGAACTACTCTCAAACGCAATTATATTTATCGTATACATCAATATCCTGTTTACATTTGTGTACATGTTTCGGGCCAAGATAAATATTATCTGGCTTTATAAATAGATATGAATAGAAGTAGAGTAGGGTACTCTTACACACGTGTCTTTTGTGTGAGATCTCACCTTTACATGATTCATTTACAATTGTTAATGCTACACAAATATTTCTCTAATGGAGTTAAAATAATAATAATAATCATTATTATCTTTTGTTAAACCCTTCCCTCTTCCGAATAGTTTGGCTTTATATCATTCCCTCTGAGAACTAAAAAATAAGCTTAAGATCTTGAGATGAAAACTGATAATTTTTATTTGCTGTTTGTTAATTATTTGGACTCGTACGATGCATGTACATGATTAATCTTTTCTTTTTCTTCCTGTGTTCTACTTGTGACCAGATGATGACATGATAGAACTTTTTTTTATTGAAGTGAACAATTGTAACATTATCGGAACTTTTCTCTTGAAACTTCTGCGTGAAGTCTCGTTTTAAAAAAGCAGGACTTTTATTTTCTGTAAATTTGTCCTATTGTCATGCTTATTGCTAACGCACATGCCAACTTATACAAAGCCTGATTATTGCCATCTTGGACTGAAACAAACAGCTTGATATTTTCTGGACATTGTTATACAACAAATACAGGCGCTTTTGACTGTAGTTTTAAAAAGTAATCGTTGATTCTTGTTTGTTTATTTACAAATTTATTTTTTTATTTACTTGGTAAAATGTCACCTCGTAACATACCAATGCAGGCACAGAGGGGAATATATAGCTCCCCATGCTTAACCTCAGCGCTAACTGGGGTGACTGATCAACTCCATGCTTCTTGTGCTTTACTCCCAGGAAAAATAACAGGTGTTTTTACTTTACTCTTGCGTTTGTATAAGTGTTTAATTTGCTTAAATTTCTTTTTAGTTGTTTGTAACTTCATGTTCTACTAATTACATATTTCAGTATATATTAATAGGTTTTAGATACGCTTCCACATTATTTTACTTATCCTTTTTATTTATTTATTTTTTCTTGTGTACTTCTTCACTTAAGTATCCCACACTTATGTACTCATTTTCCCGTCTGTTAGTGTGGTTTGTTAATGAAATCCTGCCTCTTTTCTCCACATTCCTGGCCTTCACTGCAGGACGAAATGAATCCCTGCACATTTGGGCTGTATATTTTCCAATTCAACCATAAATAACCTGTAAGCCCCAGAGTGGACTTTTGGCCCTGTCCTTTATTTCGTATGGACTTTAAACTGGGTTATTTCACAAAGCATTGACACCCCTGTTGCGTTTGTCACCTCAGACGTTTGCAAGATATCTGTGTTGTTCAATATTACGGGTTTCAGAAGATAATGCCGTGTAATTTGACAGATGATATTAAACATTCGAAAGGATTTTACCTTCATCCTCAAGTTAGAAGGGTGAGTGGTTCGTAAGAGGATGTTAAAATTAATACCTTCCAAATTTGTTGGCCTCCAGTGGTATGATGTTGATATCACGTTTCATGAAGATTGATTGTGAAGGGTCTGTAGCATACACGTCAGGATGTAAACAGATGATATACAGACACTTGGCGGCTAAAATACGTTTGTAATGGAGAAACTATATTATGTTCCAAAAACTATAACTCAAAATGGAAGGAGATACATGTGCTATTTATAGGAAAATGCTTGTAAATTGCAGAGCGGTGAGTGTTGTGTTGCAATATTAATTCTGTTGTCCGTACCTAAGTTCATGTCATATGTTGCGACGAAAATAAATAAAAGAGACAGAAAGACAGAAAACGAACAGAAAGAAAGAAGGGAAAAAATGAGGAATTTCTGCAGCTAAGTGAATTCCATCCCTCCCCGATGAACAAGACGTAATAAATTTAATTTTATCCTTCGCGGCTGGATTATTGAACCAGGCTTTAAATTAATCTCGTGGTTTCCTGTATCGCTCGGTTCTTCCGTGACTGTAATATCAGTGGAGGAGGGGGTTGTATCGCCCCCGGGGGCACTGGCGGGTACGTTTTGTATAGACTTGGGCTCGGGCTAAGTAACGACCACGATTACTATGCCATGGAAGATACAGAGGAGTGGCGGCGCGCTAGCAGTTTAGTCTACTCATTAAACGCTCTGCAGTTCAGCTGCTGGTGTTGAGTGTCACATGTCTCCTGGACTGCCAGCCAGTTCAGAACTACGAAATAAATTTCTCCGAAGAACATGGTAATGTATGGTAAAAAGCCTAAATAATATTAACTAAAATCGGGGTTTAAGTGGAAAATAATAATTGACTGCATGCAGTACGGATGATTTAATGTAAGAAACACGCATACTACCGAATTAGTATAACACGACAATGAATTTGTGTTTTTGGTTGCCTATTTCAACTGAATTACAAGTTAACATAGGCGAAATAAGATTTATACACTCTAATAACCACACATAAATATTTCAGAGAATGAGGTGGTATGTCAGTTTTCTTGACGTCAAGTGTACATCCAGTGTATTATCAATGAACAATACATAAAGGGGGCTTTAAAATTGTTTAAATAAATAATGTATTAATATTTCCTTTATAGACTTTATTTTTAAAGGTGTTTGAATAAATCGTGAAAAGCGCTTATTAGATTCGTCATATCTGCCCATCCGTCTGTCTGCCTGTTCGCAAGTATCAACACTGTCCCACTGGACGCATTTTCGAGGAATTTGAAACTGGGACTTCAACAAAATTTGTAGATAAATTCAAATTAGTTTTAAAGACCGACAAAAATGTCGGACACTGTACATGGAGACCTAAATAAGGCTTTGTATTGCCAGCGACATAAAATCACCATAAACACGCTATTTTCGAGTGAAAAGTTATAAGACTGTTAGGATGGCCCGGAGGTATACCTTTTAACATAACGCGTCGCAATGTTAAGTTGTAAGTTTATTATCTATCTTGTTTCTTATGAATATAATAATGAATGAATTAATTATGTGGTATATTGATAAATATTTGTGAGCCAATATGCAGAATGTTATTACACTGTTGTGAAAAATAGCGGTAATACACACTGCAGGAGGTTGAGTTATGTTCATTTGAAAGTCAGTGACCCTACATGTTTAGGGTAGCCGTCATCCTCAAATATCTTATATTTTTATGTAAATTATTATATATCATAAAACCAATTATGTGGAGTGTAACGATTAAATTTTATATGAAACATCCCCATTGGTATCGAAAATACATATTATGTCTAAACATGAACTTCCAAAAATTACATAATAGTCGTCAGTTCTATATAAAAGTACATACACACTGAAACGTAACTGTTAACATTACTGGGCATTTTACATAAGTGCATATGTGTGTATATATATATATATACACACATACATATTCGACGTAATTATGCTTGACTAGATGTGTAGTTCAGTCTGGCTACCAACTGCAGTTTGTACGAGGTGTATAACTTTCCTGTGAATCAAAGTCGAGCACAAACTTCGTGTGCTTTTGTCATCAACACTGCTGTGGTATGGACGAGCATAAATGAGTACCTCGCAGTCCAGTAGCGTAGCAGCGTACTATCGGAAGAAACATAAAATTCTAGCAAAGTTTTAATAACAATAATAATAATAACCCTCAATAACTTTTAATAATTCGGAGCACAAATATATGCGAATACCAAAAATACTAATTCAGTTCATTATTATACTCATAAGGAAAAAGTAAAGTTTACTAACGCAGTATTAATATAACATAAATGTAATTTAAAAATAACATTTCTTTATACATAAGATAATACTTTTAAGAGAATGTAAATTAAATCTAATTGTCCTTTTTAACACAGTAAGTTTGGTGTGGTTATTGTGCTTTTTATTTTACAATTTTCCTGATAAGATCTTGTAATTAAGCCGAAACTTGAAGCAAAAAAAATCTCAGTGCAACGAATGTTGTGTTAGATTTATGAACCATTTTATACAACATTTCAACTGTGTATGTCGGGACGTTTCACACTAAGTTTTAGTGTAATATTTCCCAAAAAAACTAAGAAAGGAAATTATACGTGTTTTGCTAAGATACGTTATATATGATCAAGTTTTTGTGACCCGCACGGAATATTTTACGTATATTAAATGAGAGCGTCCTGATCAACCCGGCAAATGTCATGCCTGTGTTCAGGTTCAGTCCTCACGTCTTTAAACATGGTGATGTAATAGAAGTTGCAGCAAATTTAATTCTTCCATCATGTTACCTTTCCAAGAAAAAGAAATGAAATATTGCAAGGTCAGAGAAACAAGATTGTCGAGTGGTAGGGGCGCCTCTGCTAATCCGTATCCGTTGAATATCCCGCTCTAAGATGTCCCGCCCTCCCAAACTGCAACGGAGAATGGCACTCCGTCTTGTTAAAATGTCGTGCTGTGAGGACTCGTTTCTTACAAAATCGGATCGCATTGGGGGTTTCTCCGGCATATCTGGGTATAATGAGTTACTCTCAGTGCGTATTGACTTTTTTAATGAATACAGAACAAAATAATTTGGGTTTTGTACGCTTTTACTTTGTTACTGCAAGTGGATTGTTGCTCACCTAAATTCTAAGATTAGGTCGGTAAAAATACCCGGACTGACAAAAACGAGGTTTCGACACTAAGTGCAATTAGGCTGTAAAATTTAATTCTTCAAGATTTAAAAGAACGTCACAACAGAAGGTGTTGCGAAATGCTTCTTCTGGGGTTGTTACAATTGCCGTAATTGTTTTCTGTAAGTTGTATCTCAAACGATTTCACACTATTTCACTTACTGTTACTTTTGACGTGCGCTATTATCGGGCAACTTATCTTGATTTTTTAAGAATGTAAACAAAACGTGCTCGGAATTCTTTCACCTTGTATTCAGTGACTGGTCCTGTAAAGGGACCTGTCTCTTTACAAATACAACCAGCATTATTTTTTAAATTACCCAACCTGTAGAGGGATATTTTCTTTGGTGGTTACCTACGAAACACAGAAAGAAATCTCTTCTGCAAGGTATCACCAGCTTTTGTTGTATGATACCAGCGCCACGCTTAACTTTCTGCACGTATGGCGCCAATTCCTCACTATCGGTATTAAAGCTACTGGCGACGACACGTGTAAACTCGAGCAGTGCAATTTCGAACTTTTGTCGTATGACCTACTTAAGTATGCTTAATTTCCTTCCTGTACTTTCCATTCACCAAGAGCGTTGCGTTAACTTCGTCTATATTTTATGGTTCTTGCCTGTGCTTGCTACAATTTAGCCCAGAATTTTTTAGTTTCTCTTATCCTCTATAGAGTCATGAATGTTTGAATATGTAAATTGCACGGTGTTGTTGTGTTCTGTTAGAGCTCTTAGAGCAAAGTGCTGAGGAAAACGTTTCTACCTGACTTATAAAAAATTGAAGAGAAATGTAGAAATTTGTTCCAGCTTTTGAATTATTATTATTATTATTATTATTATTGTGACGAAACAATAGTTCTAGAAGGAGAAACATAAGCACATAGTAGAAATAAGAGATGCGGAGTTATGTCTTTTGTGGGAAAGTGCCAATGTTAACGGATGTTTACCTATACTTACGTGATATTCAGCAAAGCACGGTTTCGAATTTTTTTACTTTTGCAGCATGAATGGAAATATTTGGAACAGTTACGAATAAGGTAACGTGTTCTGTCATACCCGAACCGAACAAATTCGCTCTCTACATTATTGGAGTAGAAGAGATTCCAGAGTTATGCAGAAATATTTTGCCTTTGCGTTAAGGGGAAAAGGTGTCTCTTTATACTGTAGATGGAGTCGGCAGGTTTCTCTGAAACGTTGCTGATTACGAAAAGATACTTCGATGTATTCCAGAAGACTATGACGCTAATTGCACCACACTGGGAATTTCGAATTTTGCATGATAGTGAAAAATAAGGTGCCACATAACCGGAACGATGTTAACTTACGAAATGCTCGTAAAAATGTAAGAAACCATATTGCATGCCGTCATTCAGTCGACCCGTCAATTGCATGGATATTTTTTGTTACGTATCTCGTTAATTTTTTGTTGAGTACTTAAGTATTAAAATATACCGAATTATAATTTTGCCTGTTGTTTTGTATGGGTGTGAAACTTGGTCGCTCACATTGAAGGAGGAACCTAGGCTTAGGGTGTTTGAGGAGAGGGTGTTGGGGAGAATATTTGGGCCTAAGTGGGACGAGGTAACAAGGGAGTGGGGAAAACCACATAATGAGGAGCTTGATGATCTGTATTCCCCACCAAATGTTGTTGGGATGAGAAAATCGAGAATAATGAGAGGGTGGGGCATGTAGTGCGCGTATGGGGGAGAAGAGAGGTGTATTCAGAGTTTTGGTGGTGAAACCTTAGCGAAAGAGACCACTTGGGAGATCTAGGCGTAGATGGGAATATAATATTAAGGTGGATATTCAGGAAGTGGGATGTGGGAGTATGGACTGGGTCGATCTGGCTCAGGATAGGGACAGTTGGCAGGCACTTATTACTTTGGCAATGAACATCCGGGTTCCATAAAATTCGGGGAATTTCTTGACTGGCTGAAAACCGGTTAGCTTCTCAAGAAGGACCCTGCTCCATGGAGTAAGTAAGTAAGCAATTTTGTAAGTAAGTAACTTATTTCTGTGTCGGTCGGGATAGCGTAGTCCTACGGGCTGGACAGTCCGTAGATCGTATCCCAGTAGATGGCAAAGTTTTCCGCACCCTTCCAGCCCGGCCCTGGGACCCACCCAGCCTCCTGTACAGTAGATGCCGGCTCTCTTTCCCCTGGGTTAAGCGGCTTGAGCGTGACGTTACCACCCACCCCTTATTTTACGCCGAAGTTAAAGAAAGAGTACAGCTATAACTATACTCCCCCTCTGGGCCATAATGGCTTCTTCTAGGGTGAGCTTCAGTTCGCTTATTTAAGTACTTCGTATCATTTTCAGATAGTGGCATTTTTTACAGGTTTGGTATGTATTAGTGCTTACACAAGGACTGATACAGTTTCAGTTACCGAAGAGTCGTGTAGTAGAATGTTATGCTTTAATCATTGTCTTATATACTGCCTCTGTCAATTTCTTAGGTTGGTAAGTGAGTGAATATAGATAGTTAGGAATGATATTACAGGAAAACTTCCAAGTTCTCGGAGAAACACCTGTTCCAGTGCCAGTTTGTCCACCACAAATACCACATGGACCGGCCAGGGATCGAGCCCCGGCCTTTTCATGTTAGGCCGATGACAAACCTCTTTGACAAGGCCGGTGTTTTAATCAGACAACACACAAATTAAACTGGAGTGCCGTAGTCATAAGGTCCGTACATAGGTAGTTATAGTAATAGTCCCTGTGTTCCAGCACGATACCGCGATGCGTAAGTACAGTCACTGTTTCTCTAGGCGTTGCCTGCAGCGGTTTGAGACTTCGGCTTTGTCTTGACATTCCGAAAGAACCAATTTCCACTCCAGTTGGGCTGCATGAAGAGGATGAGCATTCCATACTTTGGGGTAGATACAGGGACTCTGGATCGATATGAAGGTGATATCGATACCATGGGAGGGGAATAGGAAAGAATTTGTCTCTCAGAATTCGGAATCACCAGATTTAACTAAGTGATTTCCTATTTACATTAATGTACTGAATTCATTTGCCACTGCTGCGAAACAGATCTTATTTGTGGCTACGTTCACTTTATAAGCAAGATGCTGTTCAGAAGCCTACACAATCGACATTTCGGGATAGCTTAGTCGGCACAGTGAACGGGTTACGGGATAGATGACCGGATATGGGCTTTTCTTTTCTCAAAATGAATAGAAGTACTTTGACACCCAACCAGCCTCCTACTTAAAGAGGATCAGGGACTCATTTTCGTTGGTTAAGCGGCCGGGTTGTGAGGCTGACCACTCACCTCATTGTAGTGACAAGTTTAGGAATAAGTGGAGCTGTACCTCGTCTCCCCAATACGCTATAATATCATTGGCAGGTATAAATTTACCTCTTTTTACACAACCGAATTTAACTTGTCTTTTAAGTGAAATTTTCACCTCCGGAGTATTGGTCGCTTGCCTTTGACATCTTCAAGAGGCGTGAAAATACTCCTTATTTCTTAAAAAAATATTCTTTTTTTCGTAGTTTTCTTGCTGCGTTGATGAATTTCTTTCCAAAATGATAACAGTCGGTCAGCTGTCCAAGAAATCTGCCACCTTGTTTTGGAACCCGAATGTTCGTTACCGTGCCACTAAGTACCAACCACTAATACCTATAACAAACCAGCTAAATTCAGCCCATTTCGTTTTAATTTGACGTTGATTTTAAATTTAATCTCATACCTAATCAGAGGTCCTTCAAGTTGTGTCTTCGTCCTTGATTTCTGATCAAAGTTATGCACCCATTAATATGAGGTTCTTTGAAATTTTAAACTGAAATGCTTCAAAACCAAATTCTTCAGACATAACGAACCATCTTTAAATAAGAATTTGTTAGAAGCATCTGTGTGCACTGTGACATTATTGTTGTTGATCTTACATACGGTAATAAAGCGCAGGCTCCATTTCTGTGACTCAGGGTAGGAGACAAATGATGGGCGTCGGTGGACACAAAATGAAATATTGGGTTCCGTAAAATGAGTGGGATTTCTTGACTAACTGCTTAATTCTTAATTGCTAAGGAGTTACTCTCTTGGAGTCAGCAAGTAGTTCATTGAATTTCATGGAATGACATTGTGCACAAAGCTGTGCTGCTGCTTATAGGGTGATTTTAAGGTAAAGTTTTAAATTGTAGTAGCAAACCGCAATACTTACTACACTACCGCCATCATCTCCTCCTTTTCCAGACATCTTGTTAGCTACAATACTAAAAAACCATACGTGTGAGGTCGTGTCATCTCTCCCACTCCTACCTCACTTTCTCTACAAAAAAATTCTTACTGGCTTGCATTTCTTTTTTCGCAGCACTAGCATGAGATTAAAAGTCGGAAAGCTTTGTAGGAGACGCTTGACATCCCTGAAAACTAGTGTATGAACACCACATCTTGCTTCAATAAGGGAGAACTCTCCCTTGAGAGGTCTAGGAGGGACTTTCTAAAATTACCACATGCTGCGGTGGGGGGAAGACAATTAATTGTTTTTGTGGGCACCCTACGTAACTGTATATTTATGGGACACAGGGTGCACTGTCCAATCACAATTGATTTGTCAGCCCTCTTGATGACAAGTAAAGATCAAACAAACCCCCTCAAGATCACTCGATTTTTGTGTGTTTATATGGCCACCACCCCACTACTTTGTTGTGTGCCTGTGACCAGCACTGTAACTTAATTCAATGAAAGTGTGACGTCACGGTGCTATATCTTATGACGTATTTGCAACAGAAACACTGGCACGAGATTAATAAAAGAGTAGAAGATGAAAGTTTTTTGGTATGTTAATCCGTGTCAACGGGCAAATAGCTGTTGACGTTCAGAAGTAACATAATGTCTTCTTTCTCACGCTTTATACCGCTTGACATTGAAGACAATGTCGTTTCTTTCTTTGAAATGGCGATAACTCATTACCAACGAAAAAACGTAAAATTCCAGAAGCCTTGAGTCTTAAAAAACACAGCTTCGAAAACTTGAAATATCGCATAGATACATGGATACTTACAATATTACCTAGACTTTGTAAGTTTCTGTTTATGGATCGCACTGGGTGATACGTTCTTAAGTTTTCGGAATGGCTAACTCGACTAATAAGACATATTGAATACTGCCACCTTACGTAACCACATCATAAATAGGCAACTTAGTAAGCAACAAGACAGGAAATGCACATATAGCTTAACAATGAGGCGCGTTCACGCAATATTTGTTGCAGAGGAAAAGCAATAAGTATTACATATTCTGAGAGAGAGAGAGAGAGAGAGAGAGTGTGTGTGTGTGTGTGTGTGTGCTTAGGTATCCCGCATGTAAAGCGCATGCGCCATATCGTCAATTGTGGCCTGTCCGGCTCTCCAATATTTGTTCACATTATCTCATAAACGACACATTTCTTTTAAGAAAAACGTAATTCAAATAATGTGTATTTCGGATTTATATACAACGTTTGTCATTGTAAGAAGGCCTAAGCGAAATATGATTAAAAATGTGTGTTGGTCTTCATGTAAAGTACCTGGTATTCTTGTCAGTTTGCAATAAAACTTGAATGTTCTCAACAGTTTTCCGAAAAATAATACTCAAATATAAAATTTCATGACAATCCGTACAGTGGGAGACGAGTTACATGCGGATAGACGGACAGATATGAGGAAGCTAATAGTCTGTTTTCGCAATTTTGCGAAAGCGCCTGAAAATGAATTGCGTGAAATTACGTCTTTTGATATTTGACACTTTGTTGGTTTGAAGGAAACTTCTGCCTCCATAGTCATTTTGTGGTTCTACCTGAAGATGGATGCAGCAGATTCCTCTGAACTTTGTGTACTTATCTGCCCAATTGCATGGAGTCACATTCCATACATTAGCTGTTCTGCTTAGAATATCAAATTCCGACTGTGGAATTTTAGACTGTGGCCTGAGAGTTTGTCACACAGCCCATCGTAAGAGATGGCTACCGAACTTTTGAAGGAGGCTGTACTTCAGAGAATACGCAACAAGGCTACATGGTTTCGCCCGAAAGACCATAGTCATAACAAACAAGTAATCCAATCAGGCAAACATCGAAATAAATGAAAAGGATCCTGACAAAAATACAACTAGATATTTAAATCCGAAATAAACCGAAAAACTATCCTTCTAACAATCCTACCAATAAACCGATAAGGAAGACAATCGTGCAAAGAAACTGCTGCCAAGTTGCATCGAAAGAGCTACCAAGTTAACTGCAACTCGCTAAGCAGAGATGTAAATTATGAGCCTGACATCGACCCGTCGACTTTATGATTTGCAAACTGTAATTGATATCCACAGTGCCTGCACGAAACTTTCTCAATCTGCCGAGAACCAACATTATGAAAAGAAATTTCCCTGAGTCCGGTGATTACTGCTCCAACTTGTCCCTATGGCTGACAGATTGAGTTCACGAGCGACAGTCAGGAAGTCGATACGAAATATGGCAATCGCGTGAATCCGTCGCGACCTTACGCTGTGTGCGTGGTTCCCCTGGTGACTGGAATATGCATTGTCACCCGAAAGTACCAAGTTGCAGATATGGTCGACAGCAACAGAAGCGGTCCAAGGATATGAATGCCAATAGATGTACTTGTCTATAACGATTTGAATCTTGAAGAGAGACAGACGTATGGTTTCAAAGTTGTTCGGTTGAAGTGGGGAGGGAGGGCTGGTGATGCAACAGACAGACAGACAGGCGGTTGGTTGTAAGGACGGAAGGCCTGACGGACGGGCGGAAGAACGGACAAACTGTCACACAGAGAGAGAAATATACAAAAAGACAAAGAGACAGAAAGTATGGGTGTGGGTGATACGAGACCATATGTTGTTTATATGAAAACCCAAAATTTTTAGCGCTCTGAAAGTTCCCAACAATGCTCGCTTATCCTTCTGGTATAAGTACTTCGAAGTGAAGAATGTAAAATAATGGGAACTGAACTGCTGTGATTATGCAGCAGCTCAGTCCATTTTCCATCGCTGTAACCTTTACACCCCAAGCTTTTCCCTTGCTTCCAACGTGCCTTTACCAGAAATAAGAAGGGTTGCTCTCTGCGAATTTTGATAGCCATAAAATTTTCCTTTTGCTTGCAAAAATGTAGTGTGTCCAACTTCATTTGTTTTCTTTGTCTTTTTCTTTTTTCTTTCTTTCTTCATTTCTTTCTTCTTCACGCTTTAAAGTTGTATATATTGTTATACCAATGACTTCGGGTAGCCTCTGTAGTCTGTTTGCCATATCTAAAGATAGGCACTTTGAAATTTGCCAGCACGTTTCTGCCCAGTTCTCGATATAGGATATAACATTGCTGTAGATTCCAGTCTTAAGTGATCTGCAGCTACAATGCTTCATACAATAAATCGAGCATTGTTTAAACTCTTATAGGCTTCGCCCGCTTGTTCTTTTGATAAGAATAGAATTACGATGATTATGGAGCGTTGTTGGAAAGTCAGGAACCGGCGATACCGATTTAAAACGAAGTTCATATCGATTATATGTCAACCTTCAGTCTCTGCTCCACAGTGAACACTATGCTTCTGCGTGACAAAGACCAACTTGTTAGTGTTGTTTAAGGAAGCATTCGGTGCTTGTAATGCTAATCTTACAAAACAGGTAAATCCAATGTGTGGACAAGATTTAGTGATTTGTTGATATTGAACACAGTGGTACTTATTAATCAGTTGACTAAAAATGACAGACGAATCAGGTAACCTTGCAGAATGTAGAAGAACATTTCAGTGTCAAGTAACTTAATCCTGCATATTCAAGACAAATTCTTATGTCCTTATTGCGGCCTTGTGAGCTGTGACGCAGCGCATTTACGCGGGGTACTTCTACCCAGGAGAAATAGGAGTAGCATGTTCTTCTAAAAAGGGTGCATTAACCCAGAACGCCAAAATCTTTATCTTTTTTAAAGGCTAATGCACATAAGTGTTTTATATTGTGACCTTATTGGTCCTGTAGGCCTCTGTTGCGGAGTGATCGTCGTTAGAAATAAAGAGCATTTGATGTCAGCGGCGGAAGATGTTTCAGTCAGTATTACAGTGTCACCTTGTCGCAAGAAATGTCTCTAGATTGCAGCACGGTTTCGTGCTCCCTGTCATTACATCAAGTTTAGTGCCTGAGTTCAGTATAAACTTCTCCACTTGCCAAAACTTTTAAAGGTTATTGAGGGTTATGTATTTGTAGTAAAGTTTTTTCCTTTAATTTCGAGTTGAAATAACGGCACGCATTTTGGTAGCTCCAAGAAAATTTCCATGCCTTTCACCTTCCTTTAAATAGCAACGTAACTGCCACTTTCATCAGAAAAGGCCGCGATTTGAGGTGTTTCAAAGACCATTTGGGGCTAATCACGCGCAGATAGAGACACTACTGAAGAATAGTGTTCTGTGGTGTGACACATTGTATTTTACTGGGTACGTGAAACGTAAATGGCGTCGCAGAATACATTCTTCAGAGCTACCAAACTGTGAACTCCAAATGTCGAATATATGTTAAGATTTAAGTATTTAATATAAAATATTGGTTATCATTTTTCTTCCTCTTTTCAGGTAAGCCTCACATCTTGTCCAGCTTGCCTGGTAATAAGGTAATTCTGCGTCCATTGGTAAATATTAGTCTTTCATATTCTTCGGTATAATTAAATCTTATTTTCCGCACTTTATAATGTTACATTACTGTGTTGTAGTTTGGCTCAAACATAACTTGCAGAAGATAATTAGTGATTACAACCCTATTATGTAGCCGTGTTTGTTACGTTGCGAATTCAGCTGCAGTGCTGAACACCACTCTGACACAGCTGTCTGTGTGAAGTGGAAAATTGTCATTCGATCCTCAGGACTATGTTTAAGATGTGATTTACCTTTTAATAAGCCTTTTAAAGTTTTCCGCAGTCGTATAAATATTGGGATCTTTTTTACTTCAGTCAGCTGGTCAGATTGGAGATATCAGATTATCACTGAAATGAATGTTAAAATTGCGATATAAGGTATGTGAGCCGCATGTTATGGTGAATACCTACCAACATGTGGATCAATGCGGTCCCGCGTCTTCAGGATATACCTATAATCCAGTGTTTGTCAGTATAACAGTCTCTCAGTTAGAATATTTCAAATACTCATGTTAGAGTTAACTTGTTCTTTGCTCTGTGTTTTAAAACCTCATATTACGCTAGGTGATTAACGACGATATGGAGGAACACATTGCCTTAGGCACTACACACGCACGCACACACACACACACACACACACACACACACACACACACTACACACACACAAACTCGCACGTGATCTCAATCCACAATTTGAATCTGTCAGTCAAAATTTGGTTTATCACTTGCTTAATTAATCTCTGAAGTAATCGTCTTGCCTCATGCTTCAGAGCCTGACATTATTCTAAATATGGTTCTCGAAGTTCATACCTCACAGAAAACACACATGTCCAAGGCAATGGCTAACGGAATAATCGTATGTTCGGAAATAATTCATTCATGGTAAAGGGTATGCAGGTTTTGAATGCCCTGCCAATGGAGGGAGTGAGCTCCAAAGAAACGTAAAGTAACTGCACGACTCTGCAGCCTCACATATCAGAAAACATTATTCGCATTCACCGCCTTGAGAACATCAGAGCCTTAAAAAATATGCGTCATTGGTAGAATATATGTACTTTATTACTGAAACACATGGTACAAGGTAACACTTCATTGAAGGATTAATAGGCAAACTGATTCTTCGCCGTGTCAGTGGGTCGGCTAATTCTTCAGTGCTTTCAAATGCAGCCCCTTATTTCTGCACACCCTACTGACAATACATCACTTGAAACACGATGACGTATAAACCTACACGTTATGTAAAAACATGAATTATCCCCCCCCCCCCCAATGAAGTCGGTCCCATCGGATTGTTTCGGGATTATGTAAATAAACATGACGGTTTTGATGACGTCAAAGTAATCATTATAGAAAGAGTCGGGGATTCCGTAATTAATCGATTATAATGTAGCTGTGCTTGATTCGGGCAAAAAAAAGGGCACAAAACGGTGTGCGGTGTGCTGGAGAATAGCTTAATATCTACGAGATAGCAGGGCGCCCACTCTCCGAAGGCACATGTTAAATTTATTTTTTATTAGTTACATTTAACAAGCACAAAAAGCTACCAATTACAAACCAGCTTTCAACTTTCCAATAAATTTTTATGTCAGTGTACCTAAACGTTATCTCATTCGTCTTTACATATTGATAAATTTTAAATATTATCATCATGTATATATATTCTTGCAACGTGCTGAGGAACTAAGAGCCAGGAAAGAACTGAAAGACATATTGGTGGGAAATTTATTTACAATTTTATTCGGAAAGTGTGAAGGAAGTACTCTTTGGGAGGTTAACGTAATTAGTAGAATAACATTAAAATTTATCTTAAGACAATACTGACTGACGATGTACACTGGATTCAGTACCAGTTATGTTCCTATGTTGAGTTTTTATGTGTAGTACGCCCTGCATATGATAATGAATCTTCGGTTCCATAGTATGGGGAACTTGCTGACCAGTAGAAGGGCTTTTAGCTGTTCAACAATTACTGCGCCCCATGGGGATAGTTACATAATAGCAGCAACAATAATTCGAAAGAATATACACACCCAAACACACACACACACACACACACACATATATATATATATATATATATATATATATATATATATATATATATGCGCGCGTGTGTGTGTGTTTACAGTATGTCACACAGAACTACAGCATAGTGAAGTTATTATGACGTCATGTCAACACCGTGAAGGGAACGTGCCTGTTGTGATAATTATTAGCTCGCATGTAGCAATGCTGATATTGTCAAAGGGGTCAACTGGGGAACTACTCAATACATGGTGCAAAGCCTATTAGTTGCAGTTCACATCAGTTATAAGTTACAGTTATTTTACATTCTGTTTTGCAGTTTTCGTGTTTGATTAACTGTCATTTTCACTAAACATGTATTTGGGATCTGTAGCTCGAATCCCGAAAGCATCTCGCAAGCAGCAGATAAATGAGAGTTTAGTGCACAAAATAATAGCCCGTTGCGTGTAAGTAGACCATGTATATATCTACTATAGCGCCCAGGGGATCTGGAGTTTTTTTTTGGGGGGGGGGGGCCTTTCTGCTTTCAGCAAACTTAGACTTCATTCTGGATATTATTAATTTGTAAAAAATGCCGTCTTAATCTCCGTCAAAAAAAAAACAATCTAAATATTAAATTAAAATAAAATCAGCAAAGAAGTAAATGAATGAGTGGAAAATTTGTCCAACTCAGATTTACTGTGGAGTTGCCATGATCTTGGCTGTTTTAGGAGCAAAGTTTTTCCCACATAAAATTAACCTGGCATTTTAGATGTAAACTAATCAACAGTTGTGGGCAGTGCCATTAACTCAGGCAGTTAGTCGCTGGCTTTTAACGTCGGAGACCCAAACTCAGTGCCGGAGAATTTGTAAGAAACGAAGTTTCTTTAACCTAATTGCGCTATATCCTGAAAATTATCATTCCAACAACTCTACATATTTATTCGACTGCATGTATCATTGACCGCCTCTGTGGTCTAGTGGTCAAAGTTTCTGGCTACAGATACAGAGGTCCCAGGTTCGATCCCCGGCGCTACCAGATTTTCTGAGTAGTAGTGGGTCTGGAACGGGGTTCACTCTGCCTCGTGAGCCTCGTGAGGTCAATTGAGGAGCTACTTGAATGAAAAAAGTAGCGGCTCC
>Ga0123352_10006291_pt1 | contig 18143 bp, 14 predicted proteins | sample TergutLab28metaG_FD_89700 | JGI IMG/M metagenome (GOLD analysis project Ga0123352, IMG submission 89700) | Labiotermes labralis P1 segment gut microbial communities from Petit-Saut dam, French Guiana - Lab288 P1 | ecosystem: Host-associated > Arthropoda: Insects > Digestive system > Gut ... | reverse complement strand
TTTTTCGTGAGTTGTTTGTATTTTTTTTGTGATGTGTAGGTGATTTTTATAAAGGTTGCGGGGGCGCGCGTGGGGGTGGGTTGGTGTGGGGGGGGGGGGGGGGGGTGCGGTGGCGAGTGGGATGGATGTCTGTGATTCCCATGGCGGCATGGTGTTTTTAAATATGCCACGACCACTTCCGTGTTCTCAAATCTTCGTAAACATGTAGTAGTGTCACACACGGCGGCGCGATAACCTCTCACTTGATACAGCACTGGTAAATATGCGAATAGCTAATCTACGCCTGTTAAAAGTTTCAGGAATATTTTTTTTCTTGAAGGGCGGAGGACAGGATAGAGGACTTGGGGAATCCGAGTGAGTATTCACTGTTTTCCTTACTGCCGTGTGCGAGAAAGGGCATCACCGGCTCCTACCCTGTGCCATACGAATCCAGTCAACAACCTCCAACCCTGTTTCTTTAAGGTACATCTTGATGTCCTCCCATCTTCCAAGTGATTTAGGTTTTCCAACCATTTCCCCCTACTGTTAATTTCTTCTCTAGCCTGTGGCGCGTTTTAGAAGCTGTATCTGTCGACGCTTATACTCTGCGAGATAACACCCCCCCCCCCCTTATTAACATTGTTTTTAATCCGAGGTTTTTAGCTTGGAATTGAGGTTGGTCAGATGCCTGTGACTAAGTTGTGGAGAGAAGTTGGTGAATAAACCGTTGTGACGTGTTTCAGGGCATTAGTCTGCCGTTGTGCTTGAATTACTGACGGAAGTCAGATAGTCTTAAATCAGAATAGGCTATGCCCTGCTCTAAAATCGAAATAACTTACCTTCCTAACAAAAGCCTGGTGCGTCTGAACTTCTAAGACATTCCGATCTGTCTCTCCAGTCCGTGTAATGTAAATCCTGAAGTTGCTGAAGGCTCGTTTAACATAATCAGAAATAAAAGAAATTGGACGGCGTAGCAGACTTACTGCTGGAGTACTTCGAGCTGTTCGAATGACAAGCACTGTAGATAATAGGCATTGCTATATATATAGAGATGGTCCATTGTGCTGACAACCTGATTGTCCTCGGGCGGCTGGTCGGTCAGCAGACCGGATTTAATCGCAGTTTGAAAGCAAAAGTGGTTTACGTGAGGATTACAGCAGTTCAGTGCACTTCTTGTGTCTTCCATGCTGTAAAGTATAACGAATTTGGGGGTTTCGTAAATGAGAGTGACTTCTTCACTTCAGCACCTCCCTGTCCCTCCAGACTCCCTGTGGGGCCAACTCAGTCATCTGTCCATTTTGCACTGGAAATAAACCGGCTGGTGCGTGAAGCTCATCATTCACCACCGTCTAGTTTCGAGGGTTGAGAATTAGTGGAGCTGAACTCCATTTTTATCTTATCGTCGCTTTAGAATTTAATGCCATTGACACGCGCTAGATTCTTACTCGGGATTTTTTTTTCGCTGGAATCGACGGGAATTTAATGATGATTGGCATTTGTCATGCCATATCGTTCTTTGAATTTGGTTTCGAGAATTGATGTCAGGCAGCATTTCTCACTGGCAGTACCAACAGTTGTTAGGTTACTGTAAGCGGCACATAAAGAGATGCAGAGATTAAAATCAACGAACCAGACATTCTATAGTAAGAAACCTCACATAGTCTGTAGTTGTTTCCTACATGTTTCGCCTCTCCTAAATCTTTATCAAGGAGTTTAAAATACTTACAGAGCAAGTATATGAGGATACGACCGTCGGATGACAACGTCTGGTGTTACATCGGACGGTACTTGGTCACTATGTCTAGAACCCTCCCTCGTTCCTCCAAAAGCGTCATATTGAGCAAGTGTGCGTGTGTTTCCCGGGGGACACAGTTAGCATGGCGATGAATCTCAGCACATAATTACACGGCGTCCCTTGTACGGTATGCCTGATCGCGGCAGCTCTGTAGCACGCTGTCTGACCGAAACTTGCCGCGACCAGGATATTCCGTCACAGCCGCTTCACCGAGGGACACGATAAACGGGTTATCCCGTACCCTCCCTTGCTGGCTGTTAACACCGCGTGGAAATTTACCTCCACGTCCCACATTCGCTTTCATTTCATAATACTAGGATACGTGAGTGAGTTTACCACGTTTCTTTTTTTGCTTTGTTTCGAAACATTTTGGCGTCTGTGCAGTAAACGTGTGCTTGCTGGGTGTTGATAGTTTTACCCCGATGTTTTCGTACCAGTAATTCATCACACAGAACTGTGTATGTCATATATCTGATGTGCCGTTGCTGAGGCAAGAAGACTGGTCGACGTTTAGATCTTTCGTGTCATCGAGCCGTTGTTTACCGAAGCACATCTTGCCGCCTTCAAGACGGCCAAACAAAGCCACCTTACCTTTGAGGCGAGGTCACAGTCCAGTTCTTGAACGCTGTCTTTGCGTCTAGGAAACTGGCAGCAGTGAGCAGTTGATTGAAGCAATGGAGAATGACTCACATCTGTGTGGTCTACCATAGATGTGCAGGAAGGATTGAAAAGGCTGTTCTAGTCACTATGCCATATTACTGTTACATGTCTGCTGAAATCCTCTGAAGACGCTGTCCAGTGTCACAAGTGAACGGAAATTAGAAACGTTCATAAGAATAAGACTTTGACGTATCCATGGCGGTCAAATTAGGCATAATTCTGTGATGTCGGTACACCACTACGGTGTACTGAAATTTTATCAGACATTACATACACTTTATACAGCCACATAAATTGTTTATTTGCAAGGCATGGAATGGTCTTGTGTATCGTTTTACTGAATTAATGGTGTCCATTAATATTACCAAGAGGCGATGCATGTTGGGAGTGTTACATTTATGTAGACTCATCTCTCGCATTTCGTGGGTTCGTACTTCGCGGTTTCGCAAATTCGCGGGGTACCCCCCCCCCAAAAGTAAAAGTACATTACTCAGACCCTTCAACGGATAAGAGCATCAGAACTGTTGGACAACTTGAACTAGTCTTCGAGCCGTGCCTCATGGAGATGGAGTGATAAAAGAAGTGGCTCTGAGCATAATGTTTCTGTAAAGAAAAGTAACACAGTCAAAGCTACTGAAACTTTGGAGGGGGGGGAGGTGATGGGGTCAAATATGCGCAGATTTGAGCTTTTCACTGTTTCGCTGGGAGGGGGGCTTGGAATCTAACCCCTCCCCACGAAAAGGGAGGGATGATAGTGTTTGTACAAAGTGTACCCTGTTGTTTGTACTGTCTGATTAAGGTCTGTCCTCTTTTATGTAAACTGTGAAGCTACCAGGTGATGGCCATAAAACAGGTCGAAACATATTGTGAATATTAAGAAAATACAATACTCTTGCTGCTAGTTGTGTTAGTCTGAATGTATTTAAAAAAATCCTATTTAAAACACAGCTGGATGTTGACACCAAAATTTATTTCTGCCAGTAATTATATACTGCGGGCCCCAGTACGTTACGTACTACACTGTCTGTGGCCTTTCTGTTTTGGACTAATTAAACCAAACGGGGTCAGCTTTAGAGATAATTAACAAACTGTCCAGTTTGCTGTAGTTGTTACGCAATGTGCACGTTTCCTAACTTATTTTCTTTTGCTGTGGGTTTTACGCATAGCATGTTCATGACTGGTACCGACTGCCATTCGAGGAAATTCTGAGAAGAACGTGTCTGGGAAATTACAGACTTACGTAGCTCTCCTCTCCGCCTTCGAGGTTCCTCTGCAGCCACCACCAGCTGTGTGCTGCAGAGACCAGAAGTCTGCAAAGCGCTTCGTTACGTATGCCTTCTATTGACAGTAAAATCTTCAGCATTGCATAACACGATTTGTGCACCAGTAGTTGATTTCTAACACGAAAATTGCGGTTGTAACGGATAACACGCGCCCTTTCCGTCGTTATTATCGCATACTTGAGTGTGAATATGACAAATTGGTCGAAAGAGCGTCATCACACTCCCCCCCCCCCCAACCCTTTTTTGAGTTTCTCACTCTTAGGTAAGAAATATTTTTCATCATCCCGTTGTGTTTTAAGCACTAAAGCAATAAACCAAATATCACATCCGTCTAACTCAGCCACATGTTTCCATTTTTCAAAAAGCCATCATCAGACTGCGCTCAGGAAGTGGAAGGTTAAGCGTTTGCGGCTGTAGTCCTTGTGGAAGCCACCCAGTTGTGTTCTTACTAAATAAACTACACTTACTCCATTGGCATGCCTGATGATGACCCGAGAAAGGGCCGAAACATGTAGCTTACATGTAAGGCGCAATTAAAGTATACCTTTGTTGTGTTCGACGGGGTAAATGAAGTTTATTTACAGCAGCACTCCATGTTCTCTCCAAAATTGGATCTCAGAAATTTTTATATTGGCGTAATTTGGAATTCAGTTACTCTGAATACATATTTTTGTGTTCTCATGCAGCTAGTCTGTGTTCTTCGCAAAGCATGGTCAGAAATATTCGGTCAGATCACAGACAGATCCGTCCGCCGGCGGACTGGAGCGTGACGTACCTTTTCTGATTCAATTGAGAGGAATTATGATAATCTAATGGCTGCTCATCTATTTAATAAATTCCCGACGACCTTGTATGGAAGCCGTAATTTCATTGCCGCGTTCACCACACACACACACACACACACACACCTCCCCACGTGTTCATATCCCGAGCCTGATGGATCCAGTACACAACTTGCCACCTACAGTTCAGTTTTAATATTATCCTCCCGTTCAGCGTTTTCCGATAAAGACAGAGACTCCAAGTAAATTTGTGACAATGTATTATTCGTGTGTCCGGCGGGTATTGGAGTTTTCTTGACACGCTAGAAATGTTTGACACGCAAGCATGTAGGTTTACGTTTCCGGTTGGTTAAATATTGAGGGGTCAGAGGGAATGTCACTTCTGTCGACCATCATTGTACTGTGAAGATGAACGGAATCTTTAATATCTTTCGTTTGAAAGCCCGAATCGCACACGATACAGACCGTTTATTGGAAGGCCCAGAATACGTATTATATATATATATATATATATATATATATATATTTATTTATTTATTTATTTAATTTAGTACATAGTTAAAACGTTAGAAACAAAACTTTTACGTCATCAGCATTAATGTTTTGTGCTTTAGACACATTTGTTTGAATAATTAACCCGTCTCGAAGAAATGGTCGTCCAGATTGCATGTGTGGACGAAATTCTGGGTCCGCGGATTGCATGGTTTCGCTGGTTTTGACACCGGTTTCTTGAGTCTCATGTTGCAGAAGTACCTTATCCTAAATCCGTTCGTGGGCCTGCGTACCTTCCCGCAGCTTACAACTAGTTATCGTCTTCCATTTTTGTGCCACGCTGCATTAGCAGTTGATGCAGGCAGGGGCGCACTTCCCGGCCCCAGGTAACCTCGGGCCACTAATTTTTGTACGTTACCTCCTAATATTTGTGGGTCCTCCGTCACTTTTTTGACGCCCAAGAGTCTGAGATGGCTCGTACATTTTGAAAAAATTGTGTACCTCTCGATAAATTATCGTGTCCAAGGAACGTACAGAGTGTGTCTGACATCAGTATTCAGTTGGTAAGGTACCTATGCTGTGGACTGGGTTCTTGTTTGACCAGGAGTCGTAGTTTTATCTGGTATCCAAATCGTCCAGACCGACTGTGACACCCGCCAAGCATCCTATCTAAAGGATACCAGGGGTAAAGCGGCCGGGGCGTGAAACTGACCAGTCCCCTCTCTGGGGCCGAGGCTTAGAATGACTGGAACGATACCTCTACTCTGCCTTCTTGTTGCGGAGAGGGATAGATCTATTACCCTATGACAACAGTAGGTGAGTCAGTTCTTCCTTGAACTCTGAAAGGTACATTTGCAAGTCCTTACCTATTTGGACACACCTGTAGCCTGCCGACTGTAGTTCGCTCACCCAGATGTTAATAAAAAAACATACGTTACGAAACACAATTGAATTTTCCTTTGTTACGTCATTGTCGACAACACTCCCAGTAACGTTGTAATTTCCTGAAGTATTCTTTATTTAAACGCTAACCATCTTCTGAATGCTGCTGCTGTGAACAGTTCAAATTTCACCCTTGATGATATGTATGAGTTGCCGTATGTATCGACTAGCATAAGGCCTATGGAATATTTAGACGTGGAATTGTAGCTGTCAGGAAAATCAGTAGTGGAACAGCTATGGAAAGATAGCTACAGTTATGCTAACTTATAAGGTAGCTGCAGTTAAGATAACTTGTAACGTAGCTACAGTTAACGCCAACTTGTAAAGATACCTGCAGTTAAGTTAACTTGTAACATAGCTACAGTTCATCCAACTTGCAAGATAGCTGCAGTAAAGCCAACCTATAAGATTGCTGCATTTAAGCTAACTTGTAACTTAGCTACAGTTCATCCAACTTGCAAAATAGCTGCAGTAAAGCTAACTTGTAAGAGTGCTGCATTTAAGCTAACTTGTAACGTAGTTACAGTTAAGCCAACTTGCAAGGTCTTAATCATGACAGTAACGATTTGCTGTGAGCCTTACTGTTGTATAGAAGGGTCTTAATGTCAGCTTGACAGCCAACTTGTATGTGTAGCGGCGTAGTGGCGGCCATGCCTTTGTTAAACATAAAGACTGATAAATGAAATCTATTTGAAATGTAGATAAGATCTGAATGAAATCGATCACTCAAGAATCGTTGTTCAGTTGGGAGATTAAGCCTTACACAAAACTGCACGTGAATTAGATTTAAATATTCAGTTCGCACCGCGCAGTAAACATACTTTCCGTCTGAGGTATAAAAACCAATCAGAATAATAGGGAGATAATGGATTTTTTCCCCTGAGATCCGTACGAAACACATAAATACACTGTGTGGGCAGAACGTAGATTTTTTTTTTCTTACCGTTAAACCTGTTGGTACTTATAGTAACCACCTTGGCGTTGAAGGGTTATGTTAAAATGGATCTCTGAGGAGTGTGAAATAGTGGACTGAGTGAATGTGTTCAGGTTAGGATCCAGCGGTAGACGGTGTTGAACGTGGTCATGGCCCTGCGAATTCCTTTAAAAGCAGGGGACATTATTGATCGTTTGAGAGACTTTAGTGTTAGTAGGCTAGCGTCTGTGCAATACTTTATTGGATTGTTATGCAAGTCTGAAGTGTTATTTAAGTATTTAGAAGGCAGTAGGAGCACGCGAAGTGGATATGGCTCCTTACCAACGCGCCATGGTGGCAATGATGTCCAAGTATGCACAATGGGGCTGCCTTCATGTATCCCCTGTGTTATATGCTACAGTGCTCATATGCCGCTGTTAAATATCGGAGATCCAACTGGGTGTTTGTGCTAATGGAACGACGTGGTGAGAGGGGAGCGGGGGATGAGGAGGCAGAGAGGGAACCAGGAAATAGCGGTGGCGCGCTTCTCATTGGTCCGTTCGTTTCAGGAAGACCGTGATCCAAGCACAGTTGCCAAATTGGCACGTGTATATCGATGAGTTAGAAGACAAATTAGTGTTACGCAACAATGTTTTCCATCATTCTCATTATCCAACAGGAATGGCATAAATAAACCATGAGACAGAAGTCAGATGGGCTCTCTGACAAATCTCAGTTTGTGTACCTCACGTATGTTTCGAAGGCAGACTAAACGTCGTAAAATCTGAAGCCACTTGGAAGATGTAGGTAGAGACGGAAGGGTAATATTCAAATTTAAACCGCACATCCTGCTTTGTATTTAGGAGGTCCCAGGTCAAAACTCTAGCCGGAGACCGGCTTCCCGACTGGTATTTTGTGTGATGTCGTGGGAATATTGAAGGATGGTTGGGTACGGTACCCTAAATTAGGTCACGACCGCTTCGTTTCACGTCGCTTCCAATTCATTGCTGAGCTAGCGTCGTACCCATTCTACGCCACGCATCTTGAGCTACGTAAAGAATGTATCACGAAACGTCTGTCCAACTTAGGTTATTTTGAGCGGATAATTTTTTCGCGATGTGGGTCGTAGTGTTAACGTTACCTTCCACGTCTGACGTCACTTGTGGCGACGTACGTCAATGAAGCTGGCTTTCAGCTCAAAATGACCAGCGTTGCCTGTGTACAAATTAGCTGGTACAGAACGGCACGTTCTTATCGTGCTCTCATACTAGTTCGCTATGAGGGCAGCACGGTACGTAATTCATCGGAACACATGTCCCCCACAAACATAAATTAAAGGTGTCAGGTCTAGTAAATGAGATGGCCTGGCATATAGACTTCCACAATCTGAAGCTTTCCGTGGTAGCGATTCAAGTATCCTTTGACACTTTGGTCAGACTGAGGTGTATCGACATTTTGTAGCAGTCGCGTGTTAATGTGACGTGAGAAGGAATTTCCTAAACGGAATGGTAGCTCGTCCTTTGGGAAATGTACGTACGTAGGCTGTTTTTTAAATGTCCCTTAAGAATGAATGGTCAAGTGGATAGCCTGGGAGGCGGCAGCACGCGGTGACCGAGAGGCATTGGTGGAAGCTGCCGCATCGGAATGGTGAAGACTCTTGGGGAACCATTGCAACTTGGTTATGCCATCTGACGTACATTAGGACATATTCCAGCGACAGGAAGCTCTGTAGCCTTCGGCTTTGATATCTTTGCACCCGTTTGAGGTGACATGGGACATTCGAGTTGTTTCTGTTTGATGGGCAGTTCGGTAAATATTCGATTTCAGACTGTGTTGGACCCATCGCATTATCTCTTCTTGATCTTGAACTCGTTGCAGTGCGCGGTGGTGTTCCATGCTGCTTGGTGGTGAAATATTCAGGGTCTCGCAACAGCCGCTGTATCGCTGTTGTTTGCTGCTTCGATCGGTTGACGACGGTATTCTGCTGTCCGTGCATGCCGTCACAGATTCCATAAACTAAGTGAATGTCTACATACTGCCCATTCTTTTGCCAACTGAACGTTGTTAGTCGCTCATGATACTGGGACTTTTCTTGGAAGACGAGACGGACCAAACAACAGTCTTTCCAGGATGACTGATCGCAAATTGGCTGCCAAATTGTAGGTGTGTGCGCATGTCATGGGTGAACCCAATGTCTCAGCACTGACTGGGATGCTGTGCTGAAACGGGCGGTATCGCAAATGTTACTGAGATACCGCCCGTTTCAGCACAGCACAGTTTAGGATGTATGTTGGTGCAACATTTTTCTCTTTAGATGAGCCAGTGAATAAGCACCTGACATGGGACACGTTCGTGGAACACTCTGTATAATTACAGTGAATCTTCTTCTTTCTTCTTTCAGTGGCATTACAACCCCCTATGGGTTTTAGCATTGTCAGTGATTCTCTTCCATTCTGCTCTTTCCTTACATTGCTTTATCTACCCTTTTATTCCTGTTATTTGCATATTTTCTTCAATATCTACATTCCATCTCTTCCTTGGTCTGCCTCTAATTCTCGTACCTATAGGTTTCCACTCTAAAATTTTCTTAGGTGTTCTCTTGTCATCCATCCGCATCACGTGACCCATCCAGTTTATTCTTATAGTTTTTATAAATTTCACTCTATCTGCGTTTTCAATTAATTCGTTCAGTTCGTAATTCATTCTGATTCTCCAGGATCCATCTTCGTTTTGCACCGGACCAAAAATTTTGTCAATATTCTGCGCTCAAATATTCTAAGATGTTGTTCGTCTCGACTTGTTAATGTCCAAGTTTCACATCCGTAGGTCACTACAGGTCTTATTAAACTTATATATATATATATTAAAACTTTGAGCCTCTGTTTAATGCTCTTGATGCCATTAATTTCCCATACGCATAATAGCATCGATTTCCACTGAGAATCCTGGCTTGGATTTCACTACTGATGGAGTTAGTTTGGTACAATGAATGTTAAAGAACTAAAATACGGGGTGTAGATTTGATTCATGGGATTCGGTGGGCTGTTGTGAACGTGGCACTGAATCGTGTTATTTATCTCGCATTCAAGAACGTGTTGGAGTTTTCAAACGGATTACGCCAGAATCACACGTGCAGTTAAGGTCTCATTGCTGGGCGGTGTTGGCGTTATTCACCGTATTAATTATTAATTACGAGAGTCAAATACAGTATGCTGTTGACGCAGATGTGTGTTTATTTGTCCCCGAATATCTATTTTGTAACTAAATACTGTTTAAATAAGATATTACTACCTGATGCCGCTCTCTGATGCTACCATCACTGTTACTATTATTAGCCATGATAAGCACGTCCATTGTCACCAACACGGGGTGAGTGGTCAGTTTGCAGATGGAGGAGACGGTCTTCAGATTTGGAGAGTATAAGACGAGGAAGAAGACGTACGCAGCTACAGGATGACCTTAAGAAAAGAGAGGACACTTGATCGCACTCTGTGGAGAACTCGATTTGGAATTGGCTATGGACTTGTTATAAGGCAGACTGCGGAATGAATGAATTTATACGCCATTCTTAGGACTGCCTTGCGATTACCGGCTCGTTTTGGTGACTGCTCCCTCTGCCCTACATACATGCGCTATTTGCAAATCTATAAAGGTAAAGCAGTCCCGTTGCAGGCCTGGAGTGGCCCAGACGGTTCCAGGAAGTTAAGGTTCCCAGATTACATGACGACACAGCCTTACGCATCGGCCGCCTTTACCCCCAGGAAATGCTCCTGGTACTCATTGCTAGAGGCTGAGTCTACCCCAGGGCCATAGTGCGATCGGAAGGATTTTATGTCAATGAAAAGTTCCAATGACACCAGCTGGGATCGAACCGGTGACCTTCCGATTTGTAGCACAGCGATTCAGCCACTGTGCTACCGCGGTCCCCATTTACAAATCTGTAACTATTAAACCAATGCAAATATCGAGAGCAGCTGTAAATGTCCTGAATATGCAGTTGCAGACAGCAGATAAGGGGTGGTTCTCCAGCTTGGATGTTAGACTGGTGGCTAAGAACTCCTCGCCGTATGTTTGGGCTTTGAGATCACCGACTTGTTTGAACCTTCGGGTTCTGTAAAAGGCGGGGGAATGTATGTGCTTGCCGAGCCACTGTTAGCATGAGCGAAGAATTATTGCTTCTTGGAGTTTGTGATTACTTACTTACTTACTCCATGGAGCAGAATCCTTCTTCACAAGCTAACAAGTTTTCATTTAGTCAAATTCTCTGCAGTTTATGGAACCCGAATGTTCACTACCGCATTCGAAAGTGCCCGGCACCTGTCCCTATCCTGAGCCAGCTCGATCCAGTCCATGCACCCACGTCCCACTTCCTGAAGTTCCACCTAATATTACCCTCCCATCTACGCCTGGGTCTCCCAAGTGGTCTCTTTCCCTCGGGTTTACCCCCTAAAACCCTGTATACGCCTCTCCTCTCCCTCATACGTGCTATTTGTCCCGCCCATCTCATTATTCTTGATTTGATCACCCGAACAATATAGGGTGATGAATACAGATCATTAGGCTCCTCATTATGTAGTTTTCTACACACTCCTGTCACCTCGTCCCTCTTAGGCCCAAATATTCTCCTCACCACCCTACCGTTCATATTGTTACAAGTGCAACAAAGAAAATTCGTCATGAAACAGAGTTATGTGAATAAGATTTGCAACAGTTATGTACCTTGTGCCAATAAACCATGACACACAAACCCGCAGAGGGCCATGTTATATTCTGAAATAAAAACGAATCTTCTCGATACACCGAACTCAAGTTTATATGTTTCCGCGACGTTGAAATTCACCGTTCTGTGTGAGAAACTAAATTGATAATTATTTGTTGTAACTGTGTTAGACACCAGTCACTGCACTGAGTACGCAGTAATTAACGACGGCAAAAGAATTGCAACATTTTGGTGTCTGGTTTGTGCTCTGTGACAGTCACGTAGACTTTCTCCCTTTCCAAGAGTAGGCAAATGTTTCGGAGAGGTAATATTGCTTGCATCACGTTACTGGCCCACCTGCAGGTAGCGCAGTGCGTTTCTACAGAAGGTATATATAAAACAGCATCACTGCGATGTCAGGACACGGACATCCGAGTTTTGATCCCCATACGAGGCACTGGAGACTTTCTGTTTTATTTTCACGCCCAAATCGTATTTTTTCTCACACTTTGGAAGAGAGGCCGTCTTTGAGAAGGTAATTAATACGCGGTCATTCGAGGTTACCGCCCTGTGCGAAATCCTAGTGATCATAATCGTGTTGAAAAGATGGCGTCACCTGTACAGATCCTGAGCCAGATTATTCCAATTTATTTTAATATTATTATTTCATATAGGCTAGTTCTCTGAAGTGAACTCTTCCCTTCAGCTGTTCGTACTGAAATAGCGCGAGAATTTGATTAATGTTGGTTTATATATCGCAAAGGGATTTTGTTGTCATAAACGGGAACCTGTGAACCAACGGGAACAGAGGGCCTGCCCAGAAAATGGGATGGTGTTATCCGGTCCCAGTTCGTCTCCGATATTGCGGTGTAGGTTGTCAAAATGGATCATGTAGAGTTGAAACATCCTCATGACTTCTAAGAGGAACCGAAATAGTGACAAAGTTTGGCGTAGTGCTTTTTAGACTCCGAAGTGTCATGTCTTGATAGTGACTTGCTGCTGTGTCGGCCCACATTTCGCGATGTGTTAGTGCAGCAGCGCGGTAGTTCATGTGCGTGTCGTAATGTTATTTGTCATTGAGGCCTATCTAGAAAGTTAGTATTTCGATGATGTCACCATTACTAATTCGGTTGATAAGAGGTTTTGCTGATAAGCTGATTCTTCCTCATATACTAAAGAGATTTCCCTAATTCACATCCTGCCATTGGCCCCTAACTTGAGCCAGATGAATCCAGTCGGTGCGCTCACATTCTCCATCTTGAAGATTCAGTTTAAAATTATCCCACCATATATGCATAGGTCTTCGAGGCGGTCTCTTCCCGTCAGGTGTACGAACAAATCCCAGTATAAATTTGACCTCCCCTATGCGTGCCACATGCCCCGCCCATGCCGTCCTTGATTTTGTCACCTTAGTAATATTTGACGAGGATCACAGTGTGTCGCAATAATGTTCTTCCATTTATTAGGCCTATGTAAAGTGTCACTGTTGCTTTTCCCACCTCATAAATCCGCACGATCTCCAAGTTCGTGTTACTGTTTGCAGGAACGTACAAATGGTGAGTTTTCAGGTTGGGGGAGGCGTGAGTTTGTCGTTGGCCCGACCTGACAGGGGGAACATCCGACTCTTTTGATGGATCTCTGGGTAAATGACCAACTTGATGCACAATTACGTTATGTAAGACGTTTATTACTATAATCCTCTCTGTAAGTGACCGGACGGTCACTTACAGAGAGTACTATACCAGATGCTGTATTAATACAATTTGACCTCCTGATGATGAGCACAGAGTTGCTCGAAACATGTAGAGGATTATAGTAATAAACGTCTTACATAACGTAATTGTACATCAAGTTGGTCATTTACCCAGAGATGTACCAGGATGCATGGTCAACAAAACATCAAATTCTTTTGATGGAACTTGTAGTGGAAATATGTTCAAGCTACTTGTGACGACTTGTTGCCTATTACTGTGTTAGATATGTATGTGATTGAGTCAGGAGGGATCATCAGACCCGCAGGTCAGAAATGGGGTTATGAGCAACTAAACGACGTCTTTAGATTGTATTGCAGTGTTTGTCATTGTATTGGTTTTCGTATAAATGTCGGTTTTGTAAATTGCTTGATTTGCTTGAGGAATGAAAGTACACTTTCGGCTTTAGAGGCCGCGAAGGTCGTTTTCGCATGCCAGAGACACGTAGGTATGGATATCCTTGTACGGAGGTAAACATCCGGAAGCGAAAGACATAGCAGCATGGCCTGGGTGTGCAAGGTAGCCCGGTGTGTAGAACTGAAAGGACGTCTTACTAATGTATAGTTCTGTTTGCGGGGCGCGAAGTTCTGTGATAATTATGAATATTAACACTGAGAAGGATGTGCAGGGAAGCAGCTGCGTAATGGCAAGGAGCTTTTCGGTCAGCCTTTCGTGATTCGGATACGCCGTCTTCCGCATTAGAACCAGGAATGCTGTTAGGCCCTGGTGCCCAGTACTGCGCAGATAATGTTTTGAAACAGCTGTGATGATACTGACGGTGATATAATCGCAACCATCATCGTCGCAATCATCATCATTATCATCATCTGTAGTTGTCGCGTTAGTGTATAATGTAGCTTGTCTTTGAGTTTTAAATAACCAAAATAAATGATAGGGCGTTTAAAAAATGCGATTCGAGCCATTGCGTGGAACTTTTTATTCATATTTCTAAAATTAAATCGTTTTTCCAAGCTGTTGTTTGAATGTGCAGGAAGTGCCGTGACGGAATGTCAGCCGTGGGTTGAAGGAAACTACTGGTACAGTTTTAGATATATCATCACCATGAACTGATGATTCATTATGATAATAAAACCAATAAGTGCTCATGAAATTATGTGAATTTATTACACTATAGTTGTCCTGAGCCGATTACATGTTTCGGCTACGTATTGTGGCCATCCTCATGGAGGTGTTTTTGGCAGGATATTTTCCAAAGAACATCAGATTAATTTACAAATATAAAATATTAAGTTTTAGGTGTAAGGTTTGAAATATATGTGAAAGTATAAAATACTGATAAAATTATTTTTGCTAAATTGGGTCAGTGAGGGGTGTTCGTGTGCTGTGTAGCTCGTATCGCCATCCAAGTGGTGTGGGGTGTGTCTGCTGGCTGCTGGCTGCAGTGCACAGTGAGTGTTCTTTGTAACATATCCTTCGAAAAAAACATCTCGCTGAAGATGGCCACAGTAGGTGACCAAAACATGTAGGAGGCTTACGACTTCTATAGTGTAATTAAAAAATTCACATATCTTATATGCACTTGTTGGTTTTATTCCCATACTGGCACAGTTTTGTCTTCCTTCACTTCCCATGTGTTTGTATTTTCAACGCCATCTGTGTGCATTTCCTGATTTATATCCTTATCTCTTTGTGCGTTACGTCTTTATCCAGCAGTAGTACCAACCACTATTACTCTCGCTGCCACCACCACTACCACCACCACCACCCCAAGCACCACCATTACTCACCAGTACTACTACTACTACTACTACTACTATTACTACTAATACTAATGTTTCTTAATTATGTGTAACAAGGACAGGGTATGCATCGTGTTGTGTTTAGCCGATTGTTTTTGATTAGGGAATGTTTGGGCCACGGCAGCTCAGTTGGTACAGTGCAGTGTGACTGAACGTTTTGATGCTCGCGATGCACTTGCGATGTTTGCGATGTTTCTCTTCCTTTTGCATGTCGCGCTAGAATTATAATACTCAGCTGGAATCCGTATTGTGAGGAGCGCAGTTGCTGCTGAATGATGTCATCTGTCGCACAGACAAGTAACAGTCATAAAGAAGAACTGTGCTAAAATGTTCATACAAGTGTCAATTCAGAAAGCTTAAATGAAGGTCTTAGCTTAGGAAACACTTAATCCAACCCCCCACCCCGTTCGTAACTTTGTGCCTCTTGTGTGTAAGGAAGACGTTTATCGGGTTTTCACTTTAAATACTTTAAATCCATAATTAATTTACGTATATGATAATCCTCATAGTCAGTGCCTCGCACGTTTCTTTTTTTCTTCTCTTCACAACTCCGGGACTGCGCCCAACCCCCCCCCCCCAAAAAAAAATTATTTAAGCTAGGGGCTCCCCGTGGGTGTGAACCGGTCGGGGGTGACTGATGAACTCAATGTAGTGGTCAAGAATGCGTGGACCTAAACGTGCACTTCACCGCATGTCTGTGGCGTGGTCCCCAGCCCGTGACAGCGTTATGCTTCGGCTTATTTCGTGACCGTATTTATTCTACTTCTCTTTACAGATCGTGGCACTGCTGGAGATGACCCTCGTCTCTTGTTGTTTCTTTTTTCTTTTTCTTTCTTTCTTTCTTTTTTTTATGTAAGGTTTTTTTTAAGACGCTGATACTGGCTCAGATTGCACAGCACAGCAGTTTTTTTTTACATTATTTTGATAACACGAAATAAGCTGATTGTCACTAATCTGGTACACTCATGACTACATTGAATATACTTACGTGCGGAACATGTGAACATAACAGTGGCTGTTAAACAGTTTGGAATATGACGTCATGTAAGTGATAATGGCATTTTTTTTTTCGCTAATATAGACGTCCTGTTTCACATTGGTACACTCAGCACGTAGTCTACAGCGCTGCCTATGCTCGCTGATGGACGTGTGAAACAGGAAGACCATTACATTTTTCTTCAAAACTGTTACCTAACGCCGTATTTTGCATACAGATTTGGAATGAGGCTATCCAAATTAATTTAGAAAGTCTTCTTTCGTGGTACCAAAGTTTCTATTACCTGTATTATATAGCGTCACGTTACAGGGTGGTCAGTGATTAATTAATTATTATTAATAATTACGGAGTAGAAAGGAGACAGATGCCGGCCATTTATAAGAGCTTTCTTCCTGTTCTTTTTCGTGGTGAAGCTGAGAGAAACTTAGAAAAATACGTAAAAGACCCAGGATAAAATATGTCGTTATTTCGGATTATCTAACAAAATTAATCTTAATATATTAATTAATCTTCTGAAAATTAAAATAGAATCTACAGTTCTTTTATGAAACCAACATGTTTCAAAATTTGGTCTTTCACTACTCCTGCCTGTTTCGACACACCTATGCCATCGGGGGCCGCAGAGAGTGGGTTCGGGTGCAGGTGAAATAATGTTTTAGGTCCCCTCCCCCCCGAGCAAGGGCGGAGCGGCTAAAAATCTTTACACTATATCGGAAATACTGATTATCAGTTGCAGAGTGACGGACTTTGTCCGAAAAGTTTAATTTTTTACAATCGACAATAGTAATACTACTGCGAAACACAAAAATATGCGCAACACAGTTGGGCCAAGGGCGCTGGTATTTTGTACCGGCTCGCCCCCTCCTCCACCCCTCCATCCCGTCGGTACTGGTGCCATCCTCATGGAGTTCGTGCACCAAGTTTAAGACTTAATGGCATATGAAAGATTACATCCGTAATATTCTCGAAATGCAGGATTCTGCAGCTAAATTCTAAGTCTAGGTTTTGGTTTCGTAAATTCATATTAAGCAAAATGTGAAGAGTGGTTAAATTCAAAATAAGTATGCATCAACGATTCAGGTGTACTTAACAGTGAACACTGTGCCTGCGTTTGCAAGGCGAATCGGTGACCGTGTGTAGGAAAATGATAGATCACATGGAACAAATATGTACACCCTGTGGACAGACGGCAGAGTGTTTAGTGTTAAACCTGGCGGTGTATATACAAACAAGTAGACTTTAAAGGGTTGATCATGTGCCATTAGGTGATATTCAGTTAAGGGGAGCGTACTTTACAAAACCGACAGTCTTACAGGCCGTCGGTAGTGAATTTATTGACGTATTTAATGAGAATGCAGGACGAATTCAGAGTGTGAGGATTGATAATAGTACCTTCGAGAGGGTGGAAGGGTTTAAATATTTGGAAACAACTTTAACAAATCAAAATTGTATTGCGGAAGAAATTAAGAGCAGATTGAGGTCAGGAAATGCTTGCTATCATTCGGTGCAGAACCTTTTGTTTTCCAGGTTGCTATCCGAAAATTTAAAGCTCAAGATATATAGAATTATAATTTTGCCTATTGTTTTGTATGGGTGTGAAACTTGGTCGCTGACATTGCGGGAGGAAAGGAAGCCGAGGGTGTTTCAGAACATGGTGTTGAGGAGAATATTTGGACCTAGGAGGGACGAGGTAACGGGGGAATGGAGGAGACTGCATAACGAGGAACTAAATGATCTGTACTCCTCACCCAATATTGTGCGGGTGATAAAATCGAGAAGAATTAGATGGGCTGGGCATGTGGCGCATATGGGTGTGGAGATGGGGTGTATAGGGTCTTGGTGGGGAAACCGGAGGGAAAGAGACCACTGGGGAGACCTAGGCGTAGATGGGTGGATAATATTAGGATAGATCTGCGGGATGTGGGTGTATGGACTGGATTGGGCTGGTCCAGGATAGAGACAGGTGGCGGACGCTTGTGAGTGTGGTAATGAACCTTTGGGTTCCGTGAAATGCGGGGAATTTCTTGACTAGCTGCAAACCAGTTAGCTTCTCAAGAAGGACTCTGCACCATGGAGTGAGTAAGTAAGTA
>Ga0123352_10006288_pt1 | contig 18147 bp, 4 predicted proteins | sample TergutLab28metaG_FD_89700 | JGI IMG/M metagenome (GOLD analysis project Ga0123352, IMG submission 89700) | Labiotermes labralis P1 segment gut microbial communities from Petit-Saut dam, French Guiana - Lab288 P1 | ecosystem: Host-associated > Arthropoda: Insects > Digestive system > Gut ... | reverse complement strand
TATTGTTGTCATCTTATGTGTATTTGTAGTACTGTGTGTGCATTGTTGTTTTTTTTTTTACTTTAGATGTCGGACTGCTGTCTAGAAGTCAGTATACGGAAGGTCCTGCGACCGGCCATCTCGACACAGGTTTTTCTTGGTTTCCCTGTGTCTATAAGCAAATGTTGAGATGGTTCCCAAAATTCCAAGTTGCCACTACATGCTTCTCATGTAGCCCTCCCGACTTAAATTTAGCAATAACCATTTCCACATTTTGTATGCATGTAAAATAACCACTGCCACCGGGTGACAACCCAATTGCAGTTAATTATTATTATTATTATTATTATTATTATTATTATTATTATTCTCCTATGAGATGCACAGTGACGGAATGAGAAAATTAAGAAAGATTCAGCCTGGATTTCAGTGGAAAGTTAGCCACATAAATTTAATAAAGAATAGTGACTCTCGAAGATTCTGAAATAATATACCGTGTCGATTCGTAAATACCTTTGGGCTTTTCGAAGGATTGTAGTAATGCTGGTAACTACTGGTTAACGCGCTTAAAGTCCCGGAAGATGAATCTCTGTGAGAAGAAGTAAGTCAGACAGAAACAGCCTACAAATCACAATATATTTGATACAATCTTACTTAATTGTTATTAAAACTGACACAAGTGCTGACGGCAGCACGTACTCGTGTGTTAATTTCAATATGATATGCCACAGCTGGATAGATTTTACAACAAAAAATGTTACTTTTTTCAACCACTCGAGAATTTATAGTTTGTTATGGAACGTAGTAAATTACATTGTGAGCTGTTTTAGACAATGTCATGAGCCCCCGAACTCGAAAATGAATTGGAAAATTCTTGAGTACTTGAGTAACAATTAATTTCTGAAGGATTTAGCTACATGGAATTGTATGCATATGTCAGGCTACGGAAATCTTCTCCATCTCTCTACATCCACACTTACATCCCATACTGGTACAAAGGAATTTATACAATTCTTAGTAATGTCAATGCATTTTAAATATTTTACGTTAAGGCTGTCCTACTTCTTAGCCAAAGCTCTGCAAAAATGAAAAAGCAAACAATAATCTGAACTCCAATAATTATGCCAGTCCTTCCATAAAATTTTGTGCAGTGGTCTACGCTGCTCCATGCGGCTTATGAGTTACAAGAGAAGTGCGAGCCTATTACATATAATTAATACTGAAAGAAGTCTTGTCTGCATTGTACTGTTACACACACGAATGTTACAGCAAAATTACTACTACCATTGAGATACACATTTTACAAACGAAGTCCTATGTAAACAAAATGTCTAATACACATTGGAAAATGAGCAATCAGCAAGTTTCCTCTTCACACAGAACCAGCTGTACCTATGTTTTGCAAGTTCCCTGCGTGATGTTTAATATTTAAATTATCAATACGTACAGAGTATATTCATGAAAGCATAAAACGATATTTTATGCCCCTTGCTGATTTTCTGGTTTTCACTTACTTCATGTTATAGAAAAATTAGAATTTATGGACTAAAAATGAAAATTTTACTGTCTACAAATTTTGCATTTAGCTACATGAAAACTTCTTTATTTTTGCAGCAAGAACAACTGCACAATTATGTAATAATATCCAACAAAGCTTAAATAACGTTTAGCAGTGTCATATAAGAAATGCAGTTCATATGCTCCCCCTAGTAAGATCAAAGTTACTAATGCCAAAGGTCTGCGTTCACTCCCCGTTTTGCGATGAGTGTGTTAAGTCGTGCGCAAGAAGACTACAGTACGTACTGCGCAGTGTATAAAGGTTCCTCTGCATTATATTCACGACAATTCCTTACTCATTAAAGTATGCACAAACCATGACACAGAACAATCGTGCTTGTAGCTATAGCAACGAAAATGAAACAGGATATTCTCTTGTTCAATGCAGTTCATAATAAACAGTTAGAAAAACGCTTGTAACTTACATATACAGGGTTATTCGAAACGATTGTCGGGGTTTTAACAACTTGTCATACACAGTACCCTTGAGATAGCAGTATATGTGTTCTTTATTTAATAGAATAATACTTCAAGCTTTTGTTACGTACCTTACAGGCGCTCTATATGTGCACCCTTTGTGATTCTACAAACATCAACACGATAATGAAATGCAAGCACACAAAACGCCTTCTCACTGCAGTTAGCCACCATCGTAGTAAACTGCAATCCAAGCGGAGAAATGCATAACTACTGCACATCGTACATCACAAAAGAAAACTTTGAGAATTTTTAGATCCATCGGTGCAACTACATACACCTATCCCAAGTGTATTGTGTATGACAAGTTGTTAAAACCCCGACAATCATTTCGAATAATGGTTTATACTTAAACTACAAAGCGGTGTATTAATGGCTCAAATACTAGAACAACTTAATCTAAGATTTTTTCCGTCTGTTTCCTTTCAAAGAATGCAGGGTCCTTGTGACTGGCCGCATTTTTGTTCGTATCTCGGAAAATCTAATCTGTGATGAAGAAACAAAACCTGGAACGCATAGATAGAAGTGAGAATTATGTATATTTAAGAAAGGGGACTTGAAATACAGTAGTCCTTCATCAGGACGCACTTCTCTCAACTTGAAATACAGTAGTCCTTCATCAGGACGCACTTCACTCAACTTAAAATACAGTAGTCCTTCATCAGGACGCACTTCTCTCAACTTGAAATTAAGAGATAATTGAACTAACGTCCACTTCTGACCAATTCCTGTGTAGGCTGTTCAAAGCTTCCAGGCGCCGGACTATCGTTAATACTCTGCCCACGGCTTGTGCATAGACTCGAGCGTCATTATTTGTACAAAGAAATCTTGAGTTGAACCACATGTCAAATACTCACTGAGAAAATGGGGTAATTTGAACTCACCCAAAAATATTAATATTCACACAGGTCAGTCGCCGCGGAAAAACGTCACGAGGTGGCATTCTTCCGGGTCACCCACAATTCCCACACTTTTAGAACTTTGAAATATGGGGTGTAACTCATTTATCGTAGCGTGTTCTCCCATCTGAATATATTTGTCTTTTGGCACACTTGGGCTTCCAGTATCACAAGCAACGTGTGCTCTGTGACCAGCAGGTATAGATCAGTATAACTGCGAGCAGCTTATTATACCTTTAGTAAACTAAATTCAAGTGTCATGTAAAACCTACACGTCTAACGAACACGATGAAAGAAAAGCAATGAGTTTTATGTCAAAGAACTGGAATGTTAGTAATGACAAATCAGCTATATTAATCATGCACTGTGTAATGATAATCGAATCAGCTACAATTGGAATCGTAGGTAGGCGTCGACTTGAAAATTTTTTCAGGTTAATCCCAGGGATAAATTTATCTTTGTCCAAGCTCCTAAATCAGCCAGTCATTCCTAAATTTAATACAGCTTCCCTGAAACACCGGAAGCAGAATGACATAATTCTGAACCAACTGGAGCATTCTGCAACAGAATTGGCGGTGGTGCGGCCAGGGTCAATGTGGTCGGGCAGAAACGGTCAAGTTCCACCAGCCATGCAATTATACTTCATTGTCAGAAAACTTTAATACTGAACAACGCTGTATCAAACCTAACACGTTTAGGAAAATAGTAAATAATTAGTATAACAATAATATAATCATTATTTCATGTTCGTATTTCTGCATCAACAGAGGTTCCTAAAACATTTACATCAGTTTTTAATGAACCGTGTTAAAAACTAAATAGCAAGAGTCAGCCTCAACTGCAGTACGTCACACGCCTGTACTAAAAATTTGGAGTAATTACCGTCCATAAATTTGGTGCGCCAAACAATGTTTTACGCATGAAATTAGAAGCGCTTGTTTACGAGAAAATAAATCAAAATATAAGAGAGTTTTCCATTATACACAAATGCGAGGTACCTTTCTATTCCCGTGACATAATCGACATTTCTCATTTAATATACAGTCACAGTTTTACCCATATATATTATATACGCATAACAGAATAGTAAGTGGGTGCGAGCCCTTTCGGTCCTGATGCACGTAGGCTCTTTGACAGGCCCTTGGTGTCCGCTAAACCAATGTCCAATTCGTGGGAGCCGTTTTCCTTCAGTAAATTTCCACACTACCTCTAAACTTAATCTTCTAACATCCTTAGGGTCGAAGAAAAAGGAACCCAAACAGGTATGTCTGATTTATTTATTTATTTAATTAGCATACCAACTAATGCACATAAATAAAATTTCACATTAAAACACTTAAAATCGCTCCAACATGTTTAGGTCCTAAGATAAATCTTCAGGGAGCTACACTGTTCCTTGCTAAAGTCACATTTTTAAAAATGTGACTTTAGCAGGGAATAGTGTAGCTCCCTGAAGATGATCTTAGGATCGAAACATGTTGGAGCGATTTTAAGTGTTTTAATGTGAATTTTTATATATGTACATTAACTGGTATGCTAATTAAACGATTCTACGAAATGCACGGTGCAACGTTAAAGACAGGTATGACTGAGTGTCGCCAAAGTTTTACACTCAAACAAAAATTGAGGTGAGGTTTCATCTTCTCCTCCACACGTCCTACAAAAAGGACAGTCTATCAGCCCCATTATGTAGAGATGCTTTCGTATAGTGTTATGTCCAGTAAGCAGGCCAGTAACAACCCTAGATTGTAACCTGTTAGACGACAGTAGCCTAGTCTTCGCAGTAGGACTAGAGCCTGATATCAGCTCTCGAGCATCCCTCTAAGTAGGCCTACAGTAAAGACACCGCCACGTTTCCATAGACTGGTTGTAAATCCAGCGTTTTTTTTTCTTGTATTCTGCCTAGAGACCCTCATGGCCGATTCCCGTCCAACAAACTGGTGAACAATTCCCTCCCTTGCGAGCCCATCGGCAGTTTCATTTCCACGTAACCTAGAATGTACAGAGATCCAAAATAGTCTCACGAAACATTGGGTGGAAATGTCATTTAACGCCTTTTGGCACTGTTATACCAATAGGAACTTTATTTTGGCAGTCTGAAGAGCTTACAAAGCAGCCCGACCATCAGAACAAATACTAATGTATTGCTTTGGTATAGCGTACATTTGAATTTCTAAAGCACAGACCAAGATGGCGTATATCTCGACACGAAACCTCTAACATATTTTCCTAGAGAGATACTGAAATTTTCGCAAAGATTGACCATAGACTCCGGCCCTGGTTACCGAAGTGTCTTGGACCCATCTGTATACCAGACGAACCCCTTAACTGCAGGGTGAGTCCCAGGTCCTCTGGTCCACGGTTCTCTAGTCAACATAGTAATCCTCTACTTGGGATGAAAGTTACATACTGGTTTCATAACATCGACTAAAACAATAAATATGGGACCGACTTCTGAAACCACATCAATACGTGTTATGCTGCTGTGCCTACGATTGGGGTGAACGAAGGGCCAACATCTCAGACTCCAGAGTCGTTTTCCTTCGCTAGTCTTACAAAAACGATGTAAACGAGTTACGAAACCGGGAGATGACTGACAGTTTTTGAAAGGTCACAGCGTTAATATTTAACTTCCACGACGCCTGAAAGCACGCCACTGAACATAAAACTAAATATTCATCTTTGGAGAATACAGCATATTAATTTATAATGTTTGCAGGTACATTTAGATCTAATGACGCAGAATCTCCCGTGAAAAACACACCTTTGTTAGAATTAAAATAACGAGATCAAAATATTCACAACTTCGTGGCCACGATAAGCAGAAGAAGCGGGTTCCTAAAATATGTAACAATCTTGACGGATTTTTATGTATGTTATTGTATAATTTATTTTAGTTTATGATTCCACGGGAAAGTCTATCTACAATTATCACTGTTAAATAGGAGAGATATATAGGCGGTGGGTATTTTTATGCAGCGGTCTACGTCACCCCACATTCAGTGGAATTAAAACACAACTCTCACATCTACTCCGGGGTTTGTCATAACGTTGAGCAAACCAAATGTTACATTCGCGACGTCCGTCCGTCCGATTGCATGGAAAAACTGACTCCCAGCTCACTGTCTGCTAACAGTGGGCGGGTTTTCAAAATTCCTAATTGTAAAATAAACGTACTATATTCTTACAGATACTTATATATATCACTCTATAGAATATCAGCAATTATTATGCTGAAATATAGGCCTATTTATAATGTAAATAAAATTAAATTTCCAGCGGAATATAAATTTTACTTACGCCAATTGCAGTTCAAGTAACACCTTTCAGTAAATTCAGCAAGTGCAGACTTGTTGGCTCATAGAACGAATGACGTTCCGCTTTGGGAAGAAAAGTATGTAATGGAGTTCAGTGTCATTAACTCGATACTGAGCACAGTGTCTGTCACTTATTTTATATAACCGACCCCTCTAGCAAGCACTAAGTGTGTTAGAAATGGGGCTTGTATTAAGAATATAGTTAAGCCAGTATAAATGCTCAAGTATTGCAAGAAAGTGAGAAAGCGTTTTTTTTTTTGCTAGAACACAATATATTTTTAGTAACCAAGTTTCGACAACGATTCAACATGAGTGAGTGAGTCAGTGTGTGAGTGAGTGAGTGACAAGTGTAATGCGGGGAAAGGAAGGGAGTTCCATATTCCTGGTGGGAACAGCCAAGTCCTGAAGGCAGGAAAAGAAGTGCAAGATAACTGACTCACATTAATAATGACGAGTCTTCCAGAGGTATGAAAGATTCCAGAGTGCTCTCTTCTTCGCTGCCTGTCAACAGACTACTGTCTGTGACATCATCACCTCTACAGTGGCAGCGACAACGAAACGTCAGCGCAGAATGTTTATTCTTACTTTCTTCTGTAACAACGTATAGGCTCTCTATGTAACTTCAAAATAATATTATCAAGCCTAAAGCTTTCGCCCCCCCCCCATAACATGGTCCATGTAAAACTAAATGAACAGCACACACAATAACTCATCCTACGTATGTGGTGTTTATTACAATTATGGGGCTATTAGATATAGTGGGGCGACATGTTTCATTTAATAACTTAAGAGTGTTAACATGGGCACAGATTCTTGTAAGGTAACAACCTAGAGCTGAATAAAATGATTACAATATATGACGTCACGTGCAATAGATCTAGACTTATTATAGAATTTCACTGTGTTTGGCTTTTGGTTGATTTAACGAAAGATTTTCGGATAAATCCGTTGCCCAGCTCCCGATACTTTTCAGTGTGGGAACTGAATTTTAAGGAATATGGAAAGAATATGTCTTAGAGTACTATTACATTATTCATCCTAATTGAAGAAAATCATAACAGTTCTCAGAATAGACTGTATTTGGCGCGAAAATTTAGAAGTGGTACCTCGCGAAAAGGCAACAGTTCTGCCAATCACTGCAGAATAATACAACTAGTAAATGGTTTATTTGCATGTTTATTACAGTGTTATTTGTTGTTGGCTTAAGGTGCGAAGTTTTTACAAAACAGTAATATAGTCAACGTGGTATATTAAAGTTTATGTTCAATGATCGAAAAAGAACCGTTATGATAAAGAGGGTGTGCGTCCCTTAAAATAATCCGGGCATATTGAAAGCAGTAATAAACAATTAGGGAATTTTAGGCTAGGTTTAGTGTGAATGCAGGGTGCTACAGAGAATAGTATTCTAATAAAGGATAACTTAGAGTTCTGTATGACGGAGGTAAAGTTAGCTACCGTAGTATGTCCTACTGCTCCACGTAACTTACGAAAAATAAAGAAAAAATGTGATCAAAGTGATTAAGTTATTGCAGAGACGGACAGTAAAACGATGTTTACTTTCGGTTTCTTAACTAATCCTTAAATATTGGCAGACTATTTTAATAAAATGCATAAGGGAATATACTTTTAAAACAAAACTTTGAAATGTAAGTTCACACAATGTTGTTCAAACTTTCCTACTTTTCTGGTTATCCATCTACCTCTCTCGCTGTCAACTACCTAACTTGGTACTTACGTACCTGCCTGCCTGCCTGTCTGCCTAATTACTTATCTATTTTTCTTTATTTCTTTCTTTCTTTTTGTGTCATTTACCTATATATATAATTTATCTATCTGTCTGTACGTCTGTCTGTCTGTCTGTCTGCGCATCTAACGAAGCATCCTAACGGTATATCAATCAAATTATCCACATTAACCTACAAGTTTAAATTGTGTCATTAACCTAATCCGCCATAACAAGTCAGTCTTATAATTAGGATTAAGCGGGTTAGGCTGCAGGGATTCCCCAAAGCGTCCTTCGTTTTAAAGCTGTTGAGAAATATGATGTGTACACTTCGGTCCGTTTTACTGACTCGGCCTTCCGGAAAAAAAAAAAGTTTGTCTCAGAATAGTAGCACAGCTGGTTCTATAAAGCTGTCTCTCAAGAACTTCGAGAATTAATGAAGTGCGTAGATTATTCGGTGAAACTGTGGTCTTTGGTACTCCGAAAGGCTGTACCATATGACTGAATAAGTGGAAGTCTTTATCTATGAAAATTATAGCTACAGAGAAAGACGAACTGTCGGATTTTGCATTTCAAATTTCAACGGGCTTTCTACCAGTTTTAGGCGTTCTTGACGTAGTTAAAAAGAACGCCCCATTTGGAGAAAACTTACAACCGTCCTTCTGTGACATAGAATCAGTGTCTAAACCCTCCGTCGAATTTTCCTGAAATTCCTTGTATTTTACTAAAATTTGGCAACCGATAGTGATTTTCTCGTGAAAATAGGTTCAGTGACAGCGAAAACCTCAATTAACAGTGCGCATGCTTGTCTATTCGCACTTTCCATGTGTGTTGTCCGATCTGGGTGAAATTCGGCACGATACATCCACACAACAATCCTGAGAGTTTTTCAGTTTTCTTAAATTACGTTCAGAGTGTAGTGCATGGCGTAATTGAAGTTACATTGACGGGCGTTTCGTGAAACAGTATGATATACTGAAAGGAAAGAATGCCTCCGTAGGTACTGTGTACTATCTCATGCGATACCTCACTTGCAATCAGCAGCCTACTGCACCTCAGGATAACATTCATTTTTCTCTGAACTTACACTTTCCTTACAGTAGGGTTTACGCAACTGAATTTCTTTTGATTATCTAATACATAGGCATATTTATGAAATTTGGATTTAAAAAGATAAAATTGTGTGCGGTGTTCGGTATTCAAACTCAAAAATGTGACTTCCAAATCGCTATAACGCTACCTTTCCTCGCAGCCTTACAATTTCAGCCATACAACTTGTAGTCTAACGTGACAAAGCCTGAGTTAAGGCTGACGAACCTACTGCGCGCGTGTCCAAAATGACGGGTGGAAAAGCTTCCTTTGCATGCGACATTCACTGTTGTCCCTGTTCTTTTTCATTTTTTGTCGGTCCAGCGTCTCTGTATTATGAAGAATGCGTCTGTGTACAAATACATATCTGACTGCGTAGAGATTGTATGTGATTTACCGTTGCAGTATACATTCTATAGCAGTCCACGCAAAAATATCTCCTTCTCAAACCTACCCATAAGCAGGTTATTGCGCCCTTAAACCTCCACAAGTGGAAACGACCATTTTGAAGGACATATTTCCACATTAATTTCAAGATTAGCTGAGACAAAGTCTTACATTTCTCCTCCGTTTCATTTCGACTTTTATTTTAGTCCATCTCATTGGACGGTAGACCATTTGTGTACTTAACAAAGTGTCTTTAATACATAAAACTGAACAATCCACCAATATTTTTTCTCATACGACGCGTAAGCCAGAAAACTAGCGACTTGCGTGTAGAAGGCAAGCCGTTCGTTTTCATACAGAACTTCAAGAACAGAAATACTGCCACATCCCGGATGACTTCAGGGGCCATAAAAACCCTGTTTAGTGGGAACAAAAGTAAAGCTAAGAAACCTGCAGCCGAACACTCTCGAACTTTGACTGCTATCAAGTTAACATTTTGAACTTTAGTGGTTAACACTGATAATTTCGACGTTCTGGTCACTCAGTGCAGTTTTGTGTCTTGTATAATTCTCAGAACAAAGAACGATTATCTCCCAACACAGTAATAACTGATTGATTTCTAAACGGAGTTTTTTTGTGCGATATGAACCGGTTCTTGTGAAATACAATTCAGGTTAAGTTACCGCTAAGAGAATGTTTCAGTTGAAGCAGTTTTGCGCCGGTCATTCACCTTTCTTCATATTTACCTTGTTAAGACTTTCCCAAAAGGAATAAGGTATTTCATTATGCACACAGTACAGAATAATTAATCTTCGTGTGCAAAACCAAGGGGGAAATTTGTTTGGTTAGAATATAATAAAAGTTTCAATTAAAAGCAGTTAAGCAGAGTCAACGTGTACCTGACAGAGCTTGAGGTTACGCTATGGAACAAAGGAACACTTAACGCGGGGATTTATTTATTTCTCATTCTAGGCCTCAGCCACTGAAACAACTCAAAAGGTAATAAGAAAGCATTTAAGTCTGAAATATTATTGTTGTTGCAGTTGTTGTTGTTGTTGTTGTTGTTGTTGTTTTCATCGTCGTTGTTGATGTTGTTATACGGACAAACATTTGACATAAGATATATGTGTAAGTTAAATAAGTACAGTCAGCAAGAAAGTTCAGTGCCTTTTGTTTGACAGAATAATTGTCTGTCACGTTCCACTTCTGCTTGAACCTATATTTTCCGTGTGCTATTATCGTCTATTCCCTTTCTTTCATTTCCATCCAATTCTAGTTACTGTGTTCCCGTTACAGGCCCGGCTGGCCCAGAGGGTGGGTAGAGGTATAGCTCTGCTCTTCCATGACCGCGGCACTAGAAGGGGATGAGTGGTCAGCAGCACTCCCCGGCCGCACTTTACCCCCGGCAAAGTCACGGTACTCATTTTACAGGAGGTTGGGTGGGCCCCAGGGCCGGTCTGGCTAGGCAGAAAATCTCGTCCCCACCGGGATTCGATCCAGGACCGTCAAGCCCGTAGCTCAGTCGAATTCTAGTTATTACTCCTGTTTATTCCTGTTCTGCCTCCGTGCTTAATATTTAGGCAAGTTTTCATTTCCATTTACGTAGTTTTATCTTCCTCGTTAGACCTTCACTAATTTTTTGCTGGTCTTCAAACCCCAAACTCTCTTTCTTTCTTCGATCTTTCTGAACCTTTTCTTTGTGTCTTATGGCACTTTACAGTTCCTGATGGGAAAGTTTTAAGAGAGAAAATACATTCAAAGTTCATGTCAACGTTTATTTTTTAACAAAAATCCAGGATATTTAAAAAAAGAGGCAAAATAATATCTCCCTTCTGTTTCCAAGCGTTCAGTTTCCTGTTTCATTTGATGTTCGCTTGTAGGCTACACATAAACTAAAAGATATTGACGTATGAAATAATGTGTATGTCGTAGTGCCGAACAAATGAATATAAGAGAACAGACTCTCAATATTGGACAAAATACAGACCATTTTGTTAGTTATGAAAAATTATGCCAATTCAAATTCTTGAAGATAAAGGCAGCAATTCCTACGAAATGTTAGTAACTATACATAAGTGCACATGAAGTCACATGTCCCTGAATACCGGAATCTTAATGTGATCAGACGTTATGTCTAAAAGATCATGATGATGCAATACTGAACCTTCGGTTTCCATAAAATGCGGGAAATTTCTTGAATAGCAGAGAACCTGTTAGCTTCTCAAGAAGGATGCTGCTCCATGAAGTGTCAGTTTAAAAGCGATAAGCTACGGTTCCTTCTAGGAAAGAAACATTTAAAATTGTCTGGCGGTTCGCACCGAATGAAGACATCTGAATCAGCGAATTATTGGCAAGATAACCCGCCACATTTCAACCCGTATCCGGTAGCGTAGCCTTCTTCGGAAATTCAAACCATTTCTTCACTTGAAAGTTTCTATTCATTTCACCAGAAACTTTCCGCTAGACTACATCTTCAGTATTAAGGCTAACTCCATGAAGCAGAGTCCTTCTTGAGAAGCAAACTGGTCCTCGGCTAGTCAAGAAATTCCACGCATTTTATGGAATCCGTAGGTTCATTACCACATTCACAAGAACCCGACACCTGTCCTTACTCTGAGCCCCTTCAATCCAGTCCGTGCACCCATCCCATTTCTTCCGATACATATTAACTTTATTATCTTATTCATGCCTAGGTCCTCTATTTGGTCTCTCGGGCTCCCCACCAAACCTTGTATAAACCTCTCCTCTCCTCTCCTCCATGCGTTCTACATGCTTTTTGAGTCTCGTGCTTCTTGATTTGACACCCGAATAATATTTTGGAGAAGATTATAACCAAACATTATTCGGATGAACAACACAAGTGAAGTTACCAACAGCATCGGTGCGTTCAAGTGTATGCCCTACGACACCGATCCGTTCAGTATGAACCCCAGCAGTGTTCAGATCGCAGCTCCTCGCAACCAGTTTTAGCACAGATACATCCTTAAAAGGAGTTTTTTTTTCCTGTACTCGAAACCTGCCATTAACGAGCCTGAAGATGGCGCCGATGTCCCTAGTTAGCCCTTTAAACTTTCCTTGGCGCTAGGGTTTAAGTATCAACTACTACCCAGGACATAGGGGTTTTAAATTTATATTACCCTTAAATGCCTTTACGAACTTACAGTGCGCCGCAAATGGCAGCATGTGAGAAATTAAAGGTGCGTAATGAACACGAAGGCCCGCATTGAAGGATTAAAACGTAGTGGTTAATAAAATTGCCATCAGCTTTAGCACTAAAGTCTCTGAATTTTGTCCATGCAGATTACTTTTGTGTAAGGGTACAGGTCAGTCAGTCCCTGTCTAGGCCATCCTTGCATTATTGGGGGGTAGAGTTATAGTTGCACTCATTCTTAGCCTCGGCGCTAGATGGAGTTTAGTAGACACCATCAGTCGTCGGCCACTACAGTCCCGAGAAATAACCCCGTTGCCCACGGAACAGGAAGCTGGGTAGGTCCCAGAGCCGGTCCAGACCTTTTGGAAAAGAGACAAATCTCTTGCTCCTAAAGGACAGCGTTGTCAGTACAGCGACTATGCTACAGATTTGAAGTTCCGGGGTTTGTTTATGTGATCCGTATGATTCTTAAAATAAATCTTGATTATTTCCCCATACCACATTACAGTCTTGTCTTCATAATGGGACTACAATCCGTTTGCTGTGGGTTACGACCTAAATCTTTACATCTAATTAAAACTGATTTTACTCTTCTGAGATTCAAAGAATAGAACTTCGCGATGGATATTCGACAAGATTAGCCGTTGATGTCCTTGAAGTTACACTACAATATCAGAGGAGAGGATTCGGTTATAACAGTAAGTACGTATTTATGAAAAGCAACGAGAGTTACAACAACCTATGGCAATTAAAAATAAATTAACAAAAGCATTGCCACTACAAGTCAAGTGTGATTCACGCTACATTTGAGATCTGCTTCACAACGGTCGTCGCACATTACCATTCGTAAGAGGAATGATGTTATCCTCACAGCCGACCTACTCCTGAAGGGGAATACGACTGGTAAGTGAACCACTGATACAGAGAAATATTGGATATTACTAGTAGAAAACGTAGTTTACCGACAGCCCCTGTTCGGGTTATCCACACTCCTTCAAGTGCTGCGTGTACAAATCCAGATTTAATTAAAACCCACAGACCACATTCACCAATAAATGGCGAATTCATTATTACAGCGAGACCGATCAATAATAGGTTTTTTATAACCCTGAAGTGACTTCGTTTTGCTGGTGATCTGAGCTGTATCACCTTCGCCTATTTACTTGAGAATTCCAAACCTGGTTCAAAAGTTACTGATATACCTAATTTATGAAAATTCGTTAATGATGGCTACACACAATAACACAGCCCTTGTGGAATAAAAACTAAATGTGAATTTTTGTTGGCACCAAATAGGATTCTGTGAAGTTTATTAAAGCTTTGCATGTAATAACGTGCATGTTTCCGGAGCAGCATTTAAAGCTTTCAGTTTTGGTAGTAACGAACCGTGTTCAGGGCTTGGAACAAATGCCGACCACCGTTGTTGCTTTGGCTGCAACGTGCAGAATGAATCTGTCCGACAATAACTCTATTGTAAGAGCTCCCCCCATTCCACAACGATGTTGTTATAAGCTTGCGTGCTACTGGACCGTGAAATGACGCTTACACTACTGCTACCGCTATTTCGGTTAGTTTTTATGTTATTGTGTTTCGATTTTGAACACAGGTCACCTGTACACAGCAACGAATAATGACGTACGACTACCATTTGTCAGCTCATATTGTGTTTAGCACATTACTTCACTGGTTATCATTTTAATTTTAACTTTGTATTATTAGCCTGCGGTATGCTACACTCGGAATTCACTAACGAGGTCCTGCCGAACAGGGTCAGGATTTTTAATTTCTGTGTTCCTTCGACCTGGGTAATAATAGTAATGATGATGATATGATGATGATAATAATAATAATCATCTCTGTGTAGGAAATATAATTTCACAATAAAATTATAATTTATAACAGTCATTATTTAGGCTAACATTGCGTAATTTAAAATCTTATCACAATCCATGCATTTCAAATAGCACAGTTTTGAGGAGCGGTCGTAAAATTGCGAAAAACGACAATTTGCTTCCTAATGACTGGAAGTCCGCCCGTGTGCCTAGAACAACTCGGCTCCCACTGGACGGATTTTCATGACATTTGAGATTTTAGTGTTTTTCGAAAATATTCAAATTTCATTAAAATCGGGCAAGAATAGCGGGTAATTTAGATGGAGACCAATATAAAGTTTTGATTATATTTTGCTCAGTTCTTCTTAGAATGAGAAATGTTCCAGACAAAAGCTGTACAGAAAATCAAAACAAATATTTCATGTTCAGTAACTTTTTCCAGAATCATGCTCTTTATGAGATAACGGGAGAAAATACAGTATAGTCGGAATGGCCACAGATGACAATATGACTCATGTGTATTGCATGTTGGGTACAAAAGGCAACACACAAACATACGCACACACACACACACACACACACACATACTCACAATATGTAATAATCATTGTTTTTCCACTATAACAATGGTTGCACGAACGCGCTTCATGTTACGTTATACGTACGTTGCCCGTCTTGTTTTTTATTGCAATTTTTCTGATAACTTAAAACCGGCAGATATAGCTACCTGTAACTGACCGCACAAAATTAACAAGAAAAGTCTTCTCTTTTGCGATGTGGTGATGTTTAATGTGACAGATATATACGTCAATCATCTACGAAAGTAAGTGATTAGCTTCATATATCAGTAACTCTACAATCGGGAAAAGAGCCCCCACTCCCACTCCCCCACCCAGATACCCCGTGGACAGGAGGATTGATAGTCTCAGAGAGGATCGGGATTTTCGGAGAACCTACATATTTTTTCTACGCGTTAGGAATCGAACCACTTAGTTGACAGATCTCACCACATTCAAATTCATGGCCTCAACATTATCATCAGATTCAGAACCTATTTTTGAAGGCGATTAATTCTATGAATTGTAAAGCTGTTTGTATTACAAATAGAACAGGTTTTTATACTTGTAGGGTGAAGTCATGAGGGTGAAGGTGAAGGTGTGGCTGTAAAACTGACAGCAGGGACGTTATGACGTAAACACAGTGAGCTTCGTAGCGTGATTTATACTTTATGTGAGGCCGTTGTATCAATTAGCATGGCTATTTAGCGCACAATTCAGTATTGATCCGAACCCTGGTCACAGAGTTTTTCCTGATTTACCTTTTATGTAAGCTTAATCACAAATAAATGCGCCCATTATCCGCCCACCTTTCGCCGAAAATAAACTGAAATAATACATCTGATAATTTTATAACGACAAACGTACGAACTTACACACGTTTTATCTTATCGATTATATTAAGACCTACTTCAAGTATTACACAAGCGGATGTAACATCACGGTAAACATACATTTTTAATGTCATTTAATAACTGTCCCACATATTTCAATCAATGCCTGTCATTATCAAGGAGACATTCCCTGTTCAACAAATGACACTGCCCAGACTTACCATAGATGGTATTTACAACAAGATAAAATATATAAAATGTAATTTGCATTAAAGTATATAGTGTTTGTATATAGTACAGCCTTGTTTCAAAAATGTAATAAGTTTGAAAGTGCTGTATATATTCTGGAGGTTCAAAACTGTCAATATTCCAATTGTTTCTATTCCCTTCTGCTAAAAGTATAATTACTAGTGAGATTTTTGTGTTTAAATAATCCATATATCAATGCAGCTAATTTTCTGTTACAGCCCACGGTCACGACCTGGTTTTAGGTTCATTTTGTGTGAATATATTACCCAGTGGCGGACAGTAGCACTTTGTAAGCATTCACTACAGAAGGTGCATTTCCCCATCCCTCTCACATAAGCGCGTAAGCAAACCCGGCTTCCGAAAATGTTGTGCATCATTTATATGTCAAATGATAGAAAAACTCCAAGAGAGAAGCTTCTCTGAACGTAATCATCATTTCTGTTTCCACATGGCTCGAGGATATGGCTATCTGAGAAAACTCTAGCTGGAAAAACCACGTCTGCTGGGATGTTAGTCTTCTAGATTGGTTAATAGTAGTAAATGGTAAGTAGTCCATGTACAAATCTTCCTGGGCTGCTTGACCCTGCAGATGAAGGTGCTACGAACTTCTGAAACATCGTTAAACTATATGCCAGTCAACATGATGTAACATCCAAAACGAACCAACTGCCTTCCTTTTATATTGGGTACCAGTTCAGCCTGATGATGATGATGATGATGATGATGATAATGATGATGACTACGACGACGACGACGGTCCAGGTTGAAACAAGTTACGAGCTATTTTAAACACAGACAATGCTTTCATAATAATAGTAGTTATTTTTTCTTGATGTGTTTTATAATAATCGAAGAAGGCTTGAAATATTCGCAACGCTGTTGTGAGAACCTCAAATCTGACAATAATTAGGCTTCTGAAGAACAAATCCGCTCAATAGAATAAGCCACTTAATCCGTAAATTAGAGAAAAAGTTTTTCTTAACTCAGCCTCTATCTTAGAACAGCTGATTACAAAGATAAAGCAGATACTTTTGAAGGGGGTGCCGCCATTCTAAAACCCAGCAAAAATAAATACCTTCATTGCAGCAAACATGCCATAAATCTAAGATATTTGTAACACACACATTAACCTGAAGCATTTGCATGGCTGTTTGTAAGGTTATGTGACAAGCGCTTTCCCTTCTCTGGCAAAAGCTGGCAACTTTTTCCTCACTAGTGTATTCAGATGAGCTCTGAAACACACCAAGGCAAATATCCAGTGCGTGCTCGAGGCACAGTCGCTTTCTCCTTTGTAGATTTGGAGCCCGCTATTGGAGACTGTCTGCCATCCAACGTTCATCTACAGAATGACGGAAATTTACTTCCACACGTTCTGTAGCTGTTCATGGCGTGGCGATTAGACAATGGGGATATTTTAAAATTACCAGCCTCAATTAGGTTATGTTGGTGCACACATTATCTTCTTTCAAGAGAAAAAGATTCCTCCGTGAACAAAGCTTAAGTTAGAATTTTTTTTGCAAGTAACTACCGGTAAAGGTTAAGCTATCCCTTGACAGGCCTGGGCAGGCCCTGAGGATTCCGGGAGGTTGAGGTTCCCTGATTTAAAGACAATCGGCACATGAACATGGTAACTTTGTCAGCCCTACGCATTGGGCCTCTTTACACTCCAGGAAATATTCCTGGTGCGCATTTCTTTTAGAAGCTAAGTCGACACCAGGACCATAGTGCGGTCGGAAGGATTAAGTCCCCAATCGGGAATCGAACCCGAGACCTTCCGGTTTGTAGCGCAGTGCCTTAACCAACTGCGCTATTGTGTGTCCCCCAGAAACTATTTCATGAACACAATTAGCTATTGTTTCAAAATAATAACCAACAAGATGACACTTATGGACTATCCTTTATTTTCAGGGGTAGTCGTCATTCACTCTCTACATATTTCGAGCTTTCGGGAAGCTCATCATCAGGAGTTCATTTTTCCTGTACAGTCAGCCTCTGGTATAGTGTGTAATCTTTTGCTGTAACCCTCGGTTACAGCAAAAGATTACACACTATACCAGAGGCTGACTGTACAGGAAAAATGAACTCCTGATGATGAGC
>Ga0123352_10006287_pt1 | contig 18149 bp, 11 predicted proteins | sample TergutLab28metaG_FD_89700 | JGI IMG/M metagenome (GOLD analysis project Ga0123352, IMG submission 89700) | Labiotermes labralis P1 segment gut microbial communities from Petit-Saut dam, French Guiana - Lab288 P1 | ecosystem: Host-associated > Arthropoda: Insects > Digestive system > Gut ... | reverse complement strand
TTGCAGTGTTTGTTGTAAGTATAGTATAATAAATATAAACAATTATAATCAATGTCCTGATAATAAATATTGTGCTGTATTTTGCTTGCTATAAATGCAGCTTGCGTACTGACAAGCTGAATCCTCTACCTTCCACATTTTCAACCTGACTCTTACCAGATGTACTGGGCAGACAGTGCAGAAGCAACTTGCACATAAGCTGGTTAAGAAAATATAAACTGTTAATTTTCGCTATATTTGAACTGTTTTAAATTATGTCAAGGACTGTAAAGAGCAAAGATATATAATACCCAGGGCATGATCATAAGGACGTGGTAAATTGAAATCTTAGTGGCAGATGAAAAAGGGTTAATACTTTAAAGTAAAGGCACTTGACGTTATGTCTTCATTGAGAGAACATGTTTATTGTGCCCAAGTATGGCACCTCCCTTTATATAAGACAGCCGTAAGCAGAACAGAATCTTGTGCAAGAGTGGTGCAAGTCTAGTTGGTCACGACCAGTCAGGTTTATGTATGGCCATGAAGACTGTCATGAACTGCAGTTAACTTACATTGTGTACGTTTAACAAAACCCATTAGTCCGATACGTGAATGAAATGACAGTTATATTATGATGTTGCTTAGTACAGGTGTGAGCTGAAGATACACAGTTCGATTTATAGTCCACAAGACAGATTCAATAGAAAAGAGCTCCATGTACCAGCTAGGACTGTTTGCCTAACAGCAGACATACAGGACTCTGCAGGGTGTGCTGATTCCTAGTCTTTGTTCACTGAGCGGTTTGAGTGAAAGAGTGAGCTATAGTGACTACGCTACAGGCTGCAAGATACAGGTTTTGTACCGCAGTATACATGCGCTTTATCTAGTCTCTTAAATGTCCAGACAGGTTTTGGAGTTGACCACTCTTCTTCATTTAATGGCCAAGGTTAAGAATGAGTGAAGCTGTACCCCTGCTCCCCCATTATGCCTTCATGGTATGGATAAGACAGCTTTCCTTAACACAGGATTCCACAGTGGAAGGCTGTAAGCAATGATGCATGAGTGGTCAAAAAATCTGCAGTAATGTTCTTATGTTAGGCCAGTAAGTGAAAGTGCATTCCAGGCTGTTTTTTGTCACTGGTCAAATGGTCTTGAGTAATTTAGTACAGTGTGGGGATCCACGTATCATGGTCTGCTGCCCTTACTTATGTTTTTGACACTGTGAGGCCTTATGCTTGCTTAAGCATATAAACATTGATACTGTGGTGCAGTGACATAAGCTGCATGCATTTTAGGGTTTCCTCAGGTCCTTTTCTCTTGCTAGGCCAGCTGTTCCTAGCCTGGGGTCTGTCAACTTGGATGGGGAAAAATTACAGCTTTATTTGCACTAACCTCTAACTGAAATTTAGCGTTTCCTTAAATAATGAAGTAGGCAACAGAGTAATTTTATGGCCTCTAGAATCGAAAAATGTTAGTTAACTTCGATAAATTTCACTATCTAAAATAATTATAGCCCAAGAAATGGAAACCAGAGTAAATCCACTTTTGCAGTGAATTGTCTTTTTAAGAAAATGAAATTCAGTTCCAACTTGCTGCCTGCCTATCTTTTAAATGTATTTTTTGTCTTGTTGATTTAAAAGATCAATAAAGAAGCACTGTATAACCATATTATGTATTTATTTTTTAATGTTTTGAGAACTATATTTGAGCATAATTAGTTACGTTTGTAGTACAATCTATAATTTAGATTGTATACAGTCCGTGTAATTTATTTTATGTATTTAAATATGTTTAGTGAGAAGGGGTCCATGGCACAATAGAAGGTTGTTCAAGCACATTAATAAAATAGAATTTATTCCTTACATTTAAATGTAAGTAGGTGCACAAGTGTTTTGTCGCTGTTAATTCCAAAATTTATATCCTCAAGGAATGAAATAAAATGTGGCAAACAAAATTTTGGCAATATCAATAGCTGTTTTGGGCCAAGGGGCCAAATTTTGGTGGTGAAATGATTTTTTCTGTCCAGTGCGTCTTAAACTGCTGGCCATTAAGGTTGTGGATCCCAGAATTGTAAAAAACTCCCACATGACTTTGTTCTGAGATATAAAAAATAAAAGCCAGTTGATTGCTTGAAAAATAATTCCTGCTTGAAGTACTGAGGCATACGGGAAAGAACACGTGTCATTGGGGTATACATCGGAAAGGGTAGACCTGAAAATAGATGTTAACAGGTGCAGGACAACTTGCACCATCGGAAGTATATCTTATATTAACACGGTAAATACATAAAGAAGAGTCAGCGGCTGACCGTCAGAGCGACGACAGATCTATTCCTGTTGATAATGCAGAGTGCTGTTCTGAAAGGGAGACCAGTATTTAGTTACTTTACACCTAGCAGAAAGTACGCCTCTAATCCTAGCCGAGGAGTCAATACAAATACCTTGTCCTCTTTCATTTACGGTCTGTTGGGATCTTATGCCGTGTCTGCCGAACTACACGGCGTCACACTACTTCAGTGCTGATCACCTTGAGCTGTTGCACACCCACAGCTTTGACCAACACCTGCACCGACAAATCACGTTCCGCCAGAATTGCCAGCGCCATTGTAGTGTTAAATTAAACAAACAGCATTGTAGGTAATTTTAAATTGTCTAAATACTTTGCCAGTACATTTTGTTGTAGCTATGTGGTACGTACTGGGCTTCACAACGCCTCTCTGTCTCGTAACACTGCAAGCTTACAATCGGAGATTTATGTCCGCTTAGGAGATGAGGTCAATGACGTCACGTCAGTAAATACAGTGCTACAGCAATGCACTGATAAAGTAGTGAGACTAAGCATACAATTTGAAATTACCTACAGTACCACTGTTGTACAACACTACCATGGGACTGGTAGTTCTGAGGGAGCGATGTAATTTCGTCAGTGCGTGTACTGAGACAGAAGCAACGGGAGATTTCACTTTATAGACAATTTATCAAGGGGTTCCGCACTTATATTCCTTAAGCGAGCGTCGTGGCCTAGTGGTTAGAAGGGTTTTCTGGTAAACTTGCTAATAAATATTGTGTGTGTAAGGAAGTGCACATGTTCAAATCCAAGATTCCCGCCAAAAAACTTAGTATAATTTTCCTGCACCCGGCAAGGACTTGGTCTTAGAATATTTTCCTTTAAGATTCCTCGACCTCGTATCTCATCAGGAAGTTCCGACATTATTCGATCTACAAGAACATCGTGGTCTAGTGGATAAGACGACGGCCCAGCAACCCAAGGTTCGGCAGTTCGAGACCGACCGCCGGCAAAATTTTCTGTTAAAATTCCTTGACCTCATAATTCATCACGAAGTTCCAAATTTAAAATTATTCTTTCAACAAGATCTCTTGGATAAAACGACGGCACAACAACCCAAGCCGAGTCCACTGGGTTCCAGGATCTGCAGACAGCAGCAGCAGCAGCAGAGACATCTGGTAGCTACTACTACAGTACCGAAGGGAAGTTAGGAAGGAAAGGGGGAAAGAAGGAAAAAAAACTACCATTTTAAAATTATATACTAAGTTTTTTGGCGGGAAAATTTTTACCGCCACGCGCGTAGTATTTAGCAATTCTCAAATGGCTTCTATTTTAACAGAAAACGTTTACTTGCGTAACGAAAAATTTTGAAATGTGGGTCGTACACATCAAGAATGTAACCGCGTGCTACTTATGCCGTCAAGCAAGCAAAAATTTTGCGTGATTTGAGGGTGCCACCGCGAAGTAGCTAAGAACTGCGCTGTTGTGGTGTGGCAAAATTGACACTACTCGCCGCGTAATAACCCAGAAGAGGGAAGTTCTCATCTACTTCGCGGTGGCTCTTTCAAATCACGCAAACTTTGCTAGCTTGGTGGCACAAGTATCACGCCCACCTCAATTAGTTCGATTTTGTTTGTTGTACCAAAATAGCTATTACATGGTATTCCAATTACAGCCACAGCTCAAGATCATCACGCCCAATATTTACAGCCCCACAATATCCCACATGGACCAAAAGAGAGCTCCCCCCCCAATAAAAAATCCAGTGAACTACATCACATAGCTATTTTGATACCACATGATGATCTGGTCATGAAATCTTACATGCACGTACAGTTGGTGATTGTTGAAACACATTACCGCATTATTAACGCCAACATTAAAAACCAGGATTACTGGCTTTAAACTTCGAATGTGGGAATTAAAATACAAAGGCACTGAACTGCAGCAAAGGACTAAAAAGAGAGGGCTATTTTCCCACATTTTAGGCACTTCCAATTTGTGGAACGGTACAAAGTGAAAACCAAGATCTGGCATACGCCATCAAATTCCATCTCATGGCTACCTTCTGACTGAAGGACCTCAGCTAACATTTATGAAATTATTTTATAAACATGTAAGTAATCGTGACCAAGCAAGTACACTGAATGAAAAATATGAAGTGTACCTAAACAGTATGAGGGGAATAATAAATACAAACACACATAAAACTAAGTCCACAAATTATAACAAAGTTCTGGTCTTGGTTGGGACAATTACAGTTTATTGTAATCCAGTTGGTACATAAACAGTGTGGTTGCAATTATCATACTAATGCCATCAGAACAGGACTTCATATCACATTGATTTACTGGTACACAACAGCATGCTTCAAACTCTGACAGAACAGGAGGATTTTCCACATCATGTTTGAAAGTCATTAACACCTCATCAGCATTATAACTACTATGTAATAATAAAAAGTGGTTATGATGAAAAGAGGTTAACAAAACAAAACCATTCAACAACAGACAGAAAAGGTAAACTATTAAACAGAACATCTACTTTACGAGAAGGCATCACAAAGTGTTCTAATGAAGTATATAATAAATCCACAAATATATGTCAGCACAACAAGTATTTAATACTTGTTGTGCTGACGTATATTTGTGAATTTATTATACAGAACATCTAGTGACAAAGATACATTTCTAAACAATTTATCTACTCACCCCCAGGAATTTAACCTGGCAGCATGTACAGGATAAGGACAAAAATAATGGAAACAGCTGTGAAAGATACACATTTCTTTATTAATATGGAGTTGGACCACCATTTGCTTGTAATACAGGTTGTATCCTTCCCGGAATAGACTCATGTAAGTTCTGAATAGTCTCTAGAGGAATACCTTGTACACCTCTTCTTCTTTTTCTTTCCTGAGAGATAATGGAGGGAATATGCTTCTCACCCTGCTCTCTAAAACTGACCAGTGGTTCAATGATATTTAAGCTGGGTGATTGTACTAGCCAGAGAAGATGTCGAAGTGCATCTTCATGCTCCTCAAACCAAGAATGAACACTTCTAGCTGTGAGTATAGGTGAATCATCTTGAAAATTTGCATCATTGTTATGAAACAACACCTGGACCACAGGATGCACCTGGCTACCTCAAATGTCCACGTGGTCACTGGCAGTAATTTGACCATTCAGAGTAAGTACGGGACCAGCAGAATACTAGATAGTGCTGCCCAACTTGTCACAGATCAGGCTCCATGTTTCACAGCTGGAACCAGGTATTCAGGAATACAGGCTTCTGTAGGTGATTTCCAAACACAAACCTGGCCTGATGTTGGGAACAATGTGAAGGATGACTCATCTGACCATATTATGTACTTTCAATCATCAGCTGGCCAGGTTTTGTGATCACACCATTTTTGTCACCTTCAGCACTGTTTACAATAATCAGAGGTTTAGCAATTGCAGCTCTACCATGGATGTTGGTTTTGTGAAGCTCTTGTCAAGACTCTTTTTGTGTAAATGGTCTTCAAGATGAATATTAAATTCTGCTGTCACCTTTGCTGCAGTACTTCTATGATTTATAGATATAATCCTCTTCGATGTATGGCGCATGAGATGAAGGCTGTTTCCACATCAGAGATGCTACACTGGACGTGTGTGTCATGAGATTAACAGGTGTACTGTAACATTGTACTGTAGGAACTGCTCTCCGTGATTGGCATATGTGACACACACACAACAGGATGTCCCACCTCTGTGATCACCTGTGAGTTTCTTCCGACACCCAGCCTGCACACATTTTTATGTAATCCAGTTGGCCAATTTAATGTGTCTGTCTTCTCTGGAAATGGCATGTTCATTCATAGTGCACAACACATGCCTGTGTATCCTGATTGCTGCTTGTCATCAAAATCTGTCCTGCCATAATCAAAAGCACTGCACCATAGCCACATCTGTTTTCATTATTATTTGTGCTTTGTACACCATCCCCAGAAGGTTATGAGCATTCACCAGTGAAAGACACTTCACATGCATAAATCAAACCATACTGCATATTTGGACTTTTGGTTTTCTCTCCAGTAGGCCTGCCTGTTATAGATGGTCAAATCTGAGGTCAGACAATGCTATTTCACGTAAGACTTGCTGTTACAGTATTTTTTAAACTTCCCTGTAACAGGTCATAGAGGCAGACACTGTTACAAATAATACATCCACAACATTCAGTGCAACAGGGAAGCACAAAGATATGCTACACATTCTGGCAATGACCACACCTCTGGTATGGGGGGAGGAAGGGACAGCACTATAAACAAGCACACACAGACATTTGGTAAAACTGTACACCTATTTTGTGACAGAGACCAAAGATGGCACAATAAACATCTCTTTATGTCCGAGTTCGATACAGGAACGTAATAAGGCCAACCCTATTTACCCATATGCTACCACCTCAATACAGTGATACAGCACATAACTCATGATGCAGTTACATAACACATGTATGAAAAACATTTTGTGGAGTACTATTTTATTTCAACATTACAGGAATGTATTGGACAGATCCACAAAACAATAAACTGGACTACAGGCAAATATGTTTTCAAGGACTACCATGGTATCCACATTTACCCATGTTTTTGATACACAATTTTGGGACAATAATGGAAGAAATTTGCCTACATTTTTATTGTTTGATTCCATTTTATCATAACCAGTCTTTACTACAATTTACCAATATTACTGACTTATACAAGGATATCACGACTGTAGAATCTTGATGGTGGAGAGCTCATCCTGAGGATGATCTTGTAGGTATCAAAACACAGATAGGTACACTGTTAAACCAGTGAATTTTGTGTTCTGATGGTATTAGTGAGAGTTCATAACACAATGGTATAAATACAAACATGAAAACAGGATGTGGTGTTCTTACAACAAATACTGACCTCCAAATAGTCTCAGTATTCACTGACAAATGGCGCTGACAACTAATTACCTTTAACTGCCAAAAATGAACACACTACCGAAACCATTACTGGCAAAGAAATGATATTTCACTGCATACATTTTTAATATTTACCTGTTTACCTCACCCTCCCCACACATCAGCCACAAGTAACTGCATATCCGCACCTCACAAAAATCCAAACCTAATGATACCTTTAATTCCACAGGGCAATCATCCTTGGGAAGTACAGCTAGAAAAGCTGCATTTTACAGATATGGCAGGCTCATTACTGTCCACAAAAGTGTAGTATTCACTATTTTCTGCAAAATGGATCCAGTTCACATCCTCCCACTCATTAAAGATCCATTTCAGTATCATCCTCCCATCTAATGTCTGGCTGTTCTAAATTATTTCCTTTCCATCAGATATTCTGACCAAAATTTTGTTTGGTTATTCATGCACAAAACAAAATCATATTAATCTCAATTTTAGTTAGAATAAACAGGGTTGTATTAAAATGTTGTAGTACTGTGGCCAGCCATCTGCTGTGCATCCTCATCAGTGTGGCTCCCTTACACTGTGCAGCAGGATTAAACAAATTTGTGTCATGATGTTGAACTTGATGACAGAGCACAGTCATGAACTAACATCACAATCATACTGCACAATATTTTCAGTTTGGTGTAGTCATGTTAGAGGAAGAGGTGGGCAACAGAGAAGGCAGCAGTGACTAACGTACTTGTGGTTACAGTACCAATACTGATTTGTGAAAACAATGGCAATAAAACAGTGGCTCATGTAGAGATACACTCCTTCACAAACTTTATCAGCAAAAGATGGCTAGGAGAAGCTCTTGAGAATGGGCAATGAAATTATGGACAGAACTGTATCTTCATATAAATGTCATAATAATCTGTAATAAAAAAAGGCATCTGTCTAATCAGTTCCACAGCATAACAAGAGATCACATTCTCATATTTGTCCCAGAACATATGACTAGAAAATGAAACAATTTTTCATGGTATTCTGCAGCAAATGTGACATTCATGTTCCCTGTCAAATGAATATGTTGGGGAACAAATGATCCAGATGAACACAGTGACAGGTGACACCTTCCTGCCCAATATTAGTGAAATGTCACTCAACTACCAACTGGCAGTGCAGCATCACAGAAGACATATCATCACCACTATTACAATAACTTCAGATCACATTAATGGTGACCTGGTATGATTAAAATCAGATGTAAACATATCAAACCAGCTACTCATAATTTTATCCATGACCATTGTCATTGTAAATTCCATATTAATGGCCACATCCTAGCACGTCCCATGGTTCACTACACGTACATGTCTATCTATTCATTCTAGCAAAGTGCCAGAATATGCAAAGGGAGTCCCAGGAGCACCTAAAACTGCAGCCACCAGCTTAATATATAAAGCTCCAAATCACCAAGTACCATTCAGTTTATGTGTAATATAACTCTTGGCCACCGGTAAGATCATGGGCCTGACAGCAATACTTGGCTCACAGTGCCTCCCATATCAGATCAGTGTGGCCAGACTTGCATATAACATCTACTTCATTGGCAACCAAGTTTTCAAAGTACGTGTATACCCAAGTTCCAGACAGACAAAATATCTGACAAGAGGCAAAATTAAATGTATAGGTACAATTCCATCTAGCCCCATCAATTCATGTGGTTTCAAATGTTAGACCCCCATATGCTTCATCAGTCCTTCTGGTCAGGAACCAGTCATCACTATTTTGTATTTATGTATATCCACATTTAACTGTTCCTCTTTTCCAGGTCTGTGTCAGTCAACATGACATTAACTGATTCCATTTGGTTTCCTTCACCAGAAACTTGTGACATTTCTTCAAGCAGCATTGCAAGAATGTGAGTTCAGTGCCAACTGTATGAGAACCTATCTCTGCAACACTTCACAAAATCACAACACAATGTGATCCTGCAGCAACTTGATACATCCTACATCAGGGGCTCTTTTATCATGCTATCCACAAATGCTAGTGTGTCACTCAAAAAACAGCCTGCCAACTCTGTGCAACACCACCACATATTCTGCACATCCACAGCATCTGGGCCATAGGCTGCTTGCGGCTTGCAACATATGGGCAACCATTATGCACGTTGTCTAAAGGAGCTTGATCATTGCGCAGATCTCTTCATAACATCACATTCTGAGAAAAGTAACCACTTCCAGATGATGCCATCCCTACCACCTTGCCTTTCATGCACCCTTTACATTCCACACAATCTGGGCAGGACATTCAATGCATATGGTCACTTCCACATTGCATATAAATTTCCTCTTCCACATGCCATGAAATTTCACTTATTTAATGCTGCAAAAATGACTGTTCACTTATGAGCTATACAAATAACACTATTTCACTTGCATCTCTCTAAAACAAACTATAAGTAGCAGCACAGCATATCAATTTGCAGGGTGAAATTCTTGATTAACTGCTTTGTAATACTCAGCCATGGAGAAATGCAATAACATGTATGACAAGTACAAATGACCCCATTCTAAAGATCACAGAGCAAAACTAACTGCAGGTGGGCAGTCTCTGTCTATGTAGTCCATTAAACCAAGCATTTTCACTGCATGCTATCAACTACTGGAAACACTAAACTCACTTCCTGTTACATTTAACAATGATACATTTGATAACTGCACTGTTATAGGCTATTATGCAGTGATTAGTGGTAATTCCTTACCGACGTTTTGGGACAACCTATTGGTCCCACCTTCACGGGTCAAGATCCAAGACCCTTGATGATGGTACCAATAGGTTGTCCTGAAGTGTCTCTACTTGCTGCGTAATAGCACAGAAGAGTGCAGTTCTCATCTACTTCGAGGTGGTAGCCTGAAATCACAACTCTACATTTTGCCACGCAGTATTTATGCATTCTGCACAATTCTCACAATAAGCAGAGATTGTGCAGGTGTATTTCAAATATCCACAATGTGTGTTTCAAAATTAATCCAACGGCAATAAAAAATGTGTAAAAGAATCCCTTTCCCACATAGGCTAGCCCCCCTGCTTTTCAAAATACTTAGTCCAATGGCATAGAAGGCCCTGTATGCTGTGAGATGTAAAATGTTTTTGGCTTACTGGCAAGCCTCACGTGAATTGGTTTCTTCACTTCCTTGTCAGTGGCAAACTGATGGCCTATTTAAATGTCTCTCAGTGAATCCAAGTGGTGAGTCTAAAGGGGCTTCAACAGAGCTATACGCAGGACATGCCAGTACCTCAAAGCATAGTTGCTAGAGGGTTTCAACAGTGTGGACAGCAGCCAGTGTAAGACATTGTTATGCAACAGTAAGACAGCTTTTGATAGTGTACCTCAGTTTGTCACACATCTTACAAGAATAAGCACTATTTACTCTTGTGCCCCATGTTGATAATGTTTTGCTACTGGGCTTTGTGAATATATATAGATATATATGTAAATAGAAACATCACTTTGCTTGCTGTTGGTTGAATACTGAACTTTCTTTTGATTGGCCACTGTGGATGTTTCCATTCCATACTCTCTGCATAGTGGATCCAGGTTTCATCCACAGCGATGGGGGGGGGGAAGTAACATTCATTTTTATAGAAGTTCAAAAGGTGCTGGCACATATCCAATGCACTTCTGCTCTTCTGTGACTTGCTTGGGATCCATCTTGCACAATCCTTATAAAAGCCCAACCTGTACCATTTCACGCACGGAGCACCTACTGATTTGCCACTTCATCAACAGTCACCCTTCTGTTATTCAGAAATACAGACAGACTCTTTAGTGGATGTGTCTGGCCACCCCTGTCACTCTGCATCACTTACGCTATAGTTTTTGAAATTGTCAATCCAGTAATAAACATTTTGCTAGGCTAAGGTGCAGCACTGTTCCCATACTGTACTGAAAGTCTTTGATGCATTTCTGCCCCTGGTACACCTTCAGCCCTCAAAAATTCATCACAGTACACTACTCTTATTTGGTGCATACAGCAGTACAGTGGTAATATTAACACCACAACTGCAACATAACGTCAGAGTTCGATGTTTAAACCACACACTTATCTACATTTACGTGCTAGAAGCGTTAAGTCCAAATGAGGCAAGGATGTACACAAAACAATGCACATAATTTGAATTACCCACATTTTTACTTGAACAGCACTAACTGGTCTGTGTAATAGACTATGAGTTTGATTTGTGCAAGACAGGAACCACACTTTTAATATAATTTAGACATAGTCAGTCAGTCTTCAAAGCATTAAGGCCCATTAACATACATCTGCCAGTGACTTTGAGTAACTTCGTAAAACACAATCCATATGCAAGTAATTTCTTCACATTACAATAACAAAGAATGTTTCAATTTGCAGCTTAAAATTTAAAAACACTGGCATAACATATGACATATTTCCAGTTACTGAAACTTCTGCACTATGGAGGCACTTCCTTCAAAGCCTAATACAGTTACACTACCAATAACCTCCAACAAAACAGAAATGCAGTTATATCCCTGATGGAGATAGTGTGTGTTTCTTCCTCACTCACCCATTCTCCTTTCCAGTAACTACTTGTGGCTCTTTCCTCAATCACAAACTGTAGACAGCAGTCACCTCAATCTAGTACTAAATTTAGGAATGTGTGGACATTCACAACACTACTGCACAACACACTACACTTTTCAACCCAAAACTAAGATGTCTGTTTGGATCAATAGAGGAGGTCATAAACAGTAAGAACACCACATACTAAGATTTTAAAATGTGTCACCTTGAGCTGATCCTCTTCCTCAACTGCAATGCTATTCTTCCTCTTACCTTTCAGTGTGTCAGCAAATTTCAATTTCCATCACACACGTAGTGAAATATGGATGTCTTCACGCTGCAGTACTATTATACTGCAACCCTACTGTCTATTAAAAGAACTCTTGGACATTTACTTAACTACAGACTTATTGGCAGAAACTCTTATCTGTCTTCATATTTATAACATTTTTGTACTGTTAGAGCCATCAGACCTGGACTCAAATTGTCATTCCTCCAACAGTTTTGCAAATATTAAAAATCAGCAAATAAAAAATCAACAGACCTTATGAATGATAATGCACAAGGAACACCACCTTAGGACATATGTGAATACAGCGCAGACTTACAGCAAGTACACTGGACATAAGGTGCATTTCATTCTTCTCTACAATTTCTGTTTCAGACAATTCTGCTCTGAAACACATACAGGTTTCCAGTTAAGTGTCCATTACTGATCCATTTTAATGAAACCTAAACATTTTAACAGAAGCCCTCAGTACTGAATATCATGAAAATCTGTTCAGTAGCCATCACATCATTGCATACAGACATATGAAGAGGCAAGGTGGAAGTAACAGGCTATTTTACAACTTTCCTCCTGAATGTGACAAAAAATAATTTGATTTTTCCTGACAATTCCTCAACATGTGTATGGGTGTGTGTGTGTGTGTGTGTGTGTGGGGGGGGAGGGGAGGGGGCATGAGGATTCAGGATGCAGGAGGAAGCATTTTGGCCAAAAGGTCACCAGGATAGCTCAGTCAGTATAGTGACTAAACTACAAAACTGACAACTGAGAACTGGAAGAAGCAGGTCTCTCTCCTCTCCAAAATGTTGGAAACAAATCCGAGGCCCACCCAGCCTCACATTCTGCACAGGTAAAGTGGCTGAAGCAAAAAGCTGACTATTCCAGCTAATGCTATGATAAAAAAATTGTGCAGCTATACCTCTGCTCCTCCATATACCTTCATGACATGCACATAGATAAATTCACTTTGAACTTTATGAACATAGTTCAAAATAAAATGTACCGTAGTTTTACATTATTTTTGGCATATTACTACTACTACGACAAAGTATTGTTTAATATTAAGGTGAAAAATATTTATGTCAATGTAATCACTTTTTATTCTTTCTACAATTTTCAATTCTAGTGTAACGTTATTTGGCATACCCTATGGTAAGGACAGAAGGTACAAGGCAGAACACTTAAAGCCCAGAATGCCCCTTAAAAGCTGTAAACAAGGACATATCAAAACATTACCAGAACCCCTTTTTGGACTGTGCTCCAGACACACCACTTGAACAATGTCCTTGTGGTCAAGAGGAGAAATTAGAATCATCTTAATAATGCTTGGCTTCCAGATGTTGGCAACGCTGATGTAAGATGTAATCCACTGCTGGTTTGATGTTTCATTTCTGGATCATATTTAATACAATGATTCCCCACCCACAAAAACTCTACAGAAAATGTTTTTTTCAGCCAAAGGATGAGAGATAAGAACATGTAGTTTCTTTGCAGTTTGTTTCTAGTCATCAGACAAGATTTTTGGCACCATCTCTGCTGAAACCTTTATCATTCCAAAATTTTCAGTCCAAGTCTTCCCCACAACATCTCTGTCTACATTTATTCTCCCTGTGGTCATTTGTACAATTATTTGCCTGTCAGCACACACCAACTTCCACACTCTCAGCCATCCAATTCTTTTGTCATCATTTCTGTCTTTCATACCAGCTTCAAACCTTTCATATCACTCACAAACATCCCAACTTTTTCACATCTTCATAAGCCTCTGTTGACACCTGCAGTTCCACTTAGACTTTTGCCTAAATTTGCCCAAAACATGATGTTAATGCACTGCTCCTAACACATATCACACACACTAGTATAAATGCTATACCACTGCTTGTTCACTTCAATTGACAAGATGCAACCAGACACATTACAACACATCACTGCCTAGTTACTGTTCACTTACTACATCAAGAGACATCTGTGTGGGCATTCTGGGAAATTGTCACACCTTGTAAATAAGTAAATAAATTCACTGCTAGTCTAACTGACTTCTATACTGCTACATAAATTTACATCTATTTCTATTGATGCTGTTTGAAAAAAATAGTGTAATTAATTCCCTTTATTTTTTGTCAGTTTTTGGTTGTGGTTATTTTCTCAATCATCTAACACGTGTTCAAGTCTAAACACGTGCATTATTAACAGCCTCATTCATATTAGCTACAACCGGTGTACAACTGGGGGCAGAGGGAATGTTAAAGAAAATACGGAACTTGATTCCTATGCTTGAGATGTCGAGAAAAGTAATCACATTGAGATGATACAATTAGCAGTTCAGGTTGCAAAGCTCTGTACACAGCACAGGAAAAGTTCAAACAGCAATACGGATAAAATATCGAAAAGTGCTTTGCTTAATGTGATTAGTTTTATAATTGAAATTACATTCCATTGGCATGTACCATCGTGACGATTCCTTGCCATTCTCAGGAGCTTCTTCCATTCCTCTCTGTTATGTACTTTTTCCTGCCACCCTCTCCACCAACTATTCTTCCATCCTCTCTCATCTCATCTTGTCATCTATTTCTTGGTCTACCTCTCAATCTTGTTGTTCCCAAATTCATATATAATACCCTTTTGGGAATTCTGTTTTCTTCCATTCTCTGTACAAGCCCAAACCAAAGTAATCTATTTAAACTTATTGTCCCTATTATAGTAGGTTTTTTAACACTTGCATATATTTCTTAATTGGTTAATATCCTCAAAATTGTTTTGTAAATGAAATGACCCTGATCAAATGAAGAAGTACAGATTTTGTTCAAAAGAGCCTGATACAAAGCTGCTGTTGTCAGAGGGGGACAGCCATAAGATTGGCTATGACACTGTAAAAGTGCAGATAATTTCACATATTCCACTGTCTGGATCATCAACTGACTTTCAGGAGAAATCAGACTGTTATTCCTGCAGCAGTAAAGCAGTGAAAATTGCTGAAAACAGTTGGTAAAGACTCCAAGGACATTTAAAATAAAGATAAACCAGGCTGTGTTTTTATGTTTCTGTGCAATGAAATACACGACTGTCAAACCCGATCCCTGCTAAGTTTGTAAAAATTCCATTGAAATGATGAACTATATTCTTGCATACAGTGTAAGAAGTACCCATTAGTCTTGTAAGATTTTAACCAAACTTGAATTTTCCCAACAGATTTTGAAAAAATCTTCAAATATGAAATTTCATAAAAATCCATCCTCTGGGAGCCATATGGACAGACAGACATGATGGAGGTATAGTTGCTTTCCACAATTTTGTGATCGCCTAAAGATAAAGTTCACTAACACAATACTTCAATAATTTTAAGCCATGACTGTGTACAAGCATGTTTATATCCTTTTTCCCCACATATCAGCTCTGTCAAGTGTTGCACAAAACTACTCAGAAGGCAATGAAAAAGATTTTCATGAAAACTGAAACTGCACCTCTACTCAAATAAGACAATACATCGACTTTTTAGTTAAAAAAGGGCAACCATAATGGACACATTAATGCAAGACCACTGTGCTTATCTACACACAAGGAGTGTAACTTATTAAGGTTTAATCGAAGTGAAAATGTTACAATCACAAACTGCACAGAAAAATGAAACACAGCTTATGTCCAATACACTAGTTCTGCAAGTCTTACAGTGTTTTACATATTAAACACATGGAGTGAACACGCAACCTCTAAGTCTGGATCTAATTCTAATGAATACACAAATTCATCACCAGTGTTCTGATCAACAAGATTAAGACCGCCATTTTAAAATAATTACAGAATGTTATAGCAGTGGTTTGTTTTTACTAGTATGGCAACAAGTTAATCCAGGTATTGATAGTGCTGCAACTCTGCTAGTATTCAGCCCTGTCATCAGCAGAAGGCAGCTGTATGTTCTGTAAATGCTAACACACAAAATGAATGTACAGCAAGGTTCAGCGTTCTGTATACAAGCATTCAATGTACGCTGAAGATCAAACGTTCACAGATACAAAGCTGGATCAGAAACAGGGGCATGTGGGAGCAATTACTTGACACATGATTTGTGAGCCTGCATTTTCTGGACTGGGGCAGAATGATTTTAGGCCTACCTTAGTTACAGATCGATACCGTGTCCTTCGGTGTTTATACACCATACTCAGCACCTCCGTCATGATTGTAACCATCCCTGGAACTCATGTTCCATGATGCTGTCAGCAAGACCTGTGATGAAGCTTGAATCTTTGCATCATCTCACTGAATCATCCCCTTCAATCTTAACTATCTTACAAGACAATATGCTGGTCTCTGTGTGTTTACTTGGTAGCAATTTAAATGTTCATGCTAAACCTGAGAACATTCAGGCTGTCATGAGATACAATTGGCATTTACATCCATCTCCTAAAGGTTGAATGGATTTTCATCTGTGGAAACAGGATACCTTAGAAAGGCAGTTTCTGTCCTTTTGGCCTTATTTTCCATGTCTTGCATACAGAAAGCCAGTTTTGTTTCTCTTAATCATTCTGCAGGCAGTGTAAACATTTTGCCTCTGTATGTATTGTATGATAGGCCTGTAGGCCTAGAATGTTACAAGCATTGTTAATCATACATTATCTGTCCTCATGGATCACATGGGGCACTTTTTATAGTTTCATCAGACCCTGAACCTTCAAAATCCTCAGCTAAAGTATGGCAAATTTTGAACATGAATACTATTTGCAGGTTTGTGTTCTACTTGTGGCATCATCATGAAAGGCTATTTAATGCAATTTTTTCCCCTTCAGAATCTGGTTTCTCAGTGTTAAAACAAATCTTTGTTTAAGTTCTGTGTGCCTTAACAGTGTCCCATTGCACTGGGTAGCAATACCAGAGACTGAACTCAACACAAACACACTTAAAAGTTTGTTGAACAACAATGCAAAGTTCTGTTGTAGTGATACTAATACACTAATTCACAATAAGCTGATCTCAATGGCTGTGTGGTCTGAGGCATAAGTGTGCATCTCTTTTTTTGTGTGTTTTGTATGTAGTGGCCTTTGCAACAAGCTGATCACTTGTTCAGAGGAGATGTACCATATGTTGTGCCTGATTTATAAACCTCAACAATGAGGTGTGGCCTATGTGCAATTTGGGCTGTTGCACCAAAGAAACAAATCATAATAAATTAACTAGACATCACCTAGGCACTGTCACAGACTACAGACAGATGTAAACCTGAAAATTCTGCAACAAATAATGGGAACATTGTGTCATGCACTGTAAAATGATGATGATAAATTCAAGATGACACTTTGAACTTCGCGTTCCCAACATTATAAAAACTAGCACCTAGCACAACACACACCTTGTTAACAACCAGTATCCCATGCCAACTTCCAGTAGCCTTTTTCCTCAGTCTGATGCTGGCAATATCCTATGGCATCTGGAACAGCAACTTACGAGTACCACTACATGAGTGCCAACAGATGAATACAATCATGGCATATAAAGCACACATCTGTCAAAGTAACCACGTACTGCCATTCACCACACGCAGAATATAGTTCATTGAAAGAAAAACGTTCTTGAAATTTCCAAACACACTCCATAATTATTATCTGCTATGGTACATACCTTTATTCTACAGAACTCCCATCCTTGTGGGCACGGAGGTACAGAACGTCCTGGAGTCCCCTATGCAGTATGCAATTCACGTTATCCATCATCACCTGAAACAGTAAAATACCTCACATGTCTTTATTATGTTTAACCAACAGATGCACAAAGTACTTATTAACACTTATTTCTTTTAACTCCAACATGTTTTGATACCTAAGTATTATCATCAGGGAGATGTTTGTATGTTCAAGGTATCGGCAAAATGAATGTAATCAATTAAGCAATGTAGGTGTTTGAGCTGGAGGTTAGGAAACAGTATCAGATTGAAATTACAAATAGATTTGCAGCTTTGGAGAACTTGAACGAGGATGTAAATAGGATTTGGGGGAACATTAAACATAATATCCAAACCTCAGCAAAAGAGAGTCTAGGTATGCACGAATGGAAGCAGCATAAACCCTGGTTTGATGAAGAATGTTTAGGTT
>Ga0123352_10006286_pt1 | contig 18150 bp, 14 predicted proteins | sample TergutLab28metaG_FD_89700 | JGI IMG/M metagenome (GOLD analysis project Ga0123352, IMG submission 89700) | Labiotermes labralis P1 segment gut microbial communities from Petit-Saut dam, French Guiana - Lab288 P1 | ecosystem: Host-associated > Arthropoda: Insects > Digestive system > Gut ... | reverse complement strand
CATCCTGCAAAATTCCATTTTTTACATCCATCTGAGTGGTTTTTGGGCTGTGCAGGTTTCATTTTCGCTAAAGCATTTTCATCAATTGTGCATAATCACGTAAATTAGAATGACGTGAGCCCGGAATGACAGGACTCATGCATTTTCGTATTAATTGGCCAACATTTCCTTCATTTTGACTAACGATTGCACCAATGCTTCATCAACTTTTGTGGCATCCTTGCCACCAGCTTGGGCGTGGTTTGGCCGCCCGCCTCCACCGCCGCCGCAAAGGGCCGCAGCTTCTTTTACAAGATTGCCGGCATGTATGCCTTGTTTTACTGCATCATCTGTGGCACTGGCCAAAAACTGCGCTGCGCCATCGGAGTTTACTGCGCACAGCATCATGCAGCCAGATTTCATTTCCGCTTTTAGCTTGTCGCAAAGCAGTCGCAATGCTTCAATGTCGTAATTTTCCAGCTTGGCGGCTATCAGTGTAATTCCGTTTGCAGTTTCGGCGTTCTTAATCAAATTTTCTACAATTTGGCCCTGTTCCTTGCCGGACGTTTCTGCTTGGGCATGTGTCACAGCCTTTTTTAGGTCTTTGTTCTCTGCCAAAATTCCTGTGATTTTTGCAACCACTTCGCAGGGTTTGACTCTGCAAATATCTGCGGCTTCCGTAAGAGTTGCCGCAGCTTCGCGATAAAGCTTTGTCGCCGTATAGCCGGTCACAGCTTCTATACGCCGCACACCGGATGCTATGCCTGTTTCTGATAGCAGTTTAAATATTCCTATTTGCTGAGTGGCGGTCAAATGCGTGCCGCCGCAAAGTTCTACGCTAAAGTCACCCATTTTTATCATGCGGACAGTATCGCCATATTTTTCACCAAACAGGGCTGTTGCGCCGCTTTTGCGGGCCTCGTCCGGTGTGGTTAACGTAACTTCTATTAGTGCGTTTGCCCATATGCGCTCGTTTACAAGGGTTTCAATTTTGTTTTTTTCCTCAGTAGTTAGAGGCGAGAAATGCGTAAAGTCGAAGCGTAAACGGTCGGCAGTCACTTCCGAACCAGCTTGCTCTATATGGTCGCCAAGGACGTCACGCAATGCACGTTGCAGCAAATGCGTAGCGGAATGGTTGCACATTATATTGCGGCGGCGGCCTGTATCAATGGCTGCGGTTACTGTTTCGCCAACACGCAAAACGCCTTCTTTTACCTTGCCGACATGGGCGGTGTTATTGCCCGCAACTGTAATACAGTCGGTAATTGTTGCACCGGCTATATTACCACTGTCACCTTTTTGCCCGCCACCGGCAGCATAAAATGGGGTTTTGTCTAAAACTATTGCTACTTCTTGCCCGGTTTTTGCCTCTTGAATAATTTCGCCGTTGGCTATAAGTGCTAAAATTTTTGCTTGGCAAGTGTTTTCTTCGTATCCGCAAAATTCTGTTTGCATATTTGGCGGCAGCTTGTGATATACCGTTTCATCCGCGCCCATATAGGTAGAAACACCGCGGGCGGCACGGGCACGATTTTTTTGATCCTGCATTTCGGTTTGGAAGCCGTCTTCATCCCATTCAAGTCCGTTGTCCTCCAATATTTCACGGGTTAAATCCGGCGGGAAGCCAAAGGTGTCGTAAAGTTTGAATGCGTCTGCGCCGCTTAATTTAGCTTGTCCGGCAGATTTTAACGAATCGATGTGTTTTTGCAATAAATTCATGCCAGTATCTAGTTTTTCTAAGAAGCGGCTTTCTTCCGCGCCTAGCACCTGTAAGATATGGCTTGATTTTTCCTGCAATGCAGGATATGCGTGGCTATGCGCGTCAATTACGGTTTGCGCAACTTGGTTTACAAATTGGCTAAGTCCCAACGCTTTGCCATGCCGCACAGCGCGGCGCAACAGGCGGCGCAGTACATATCCCCTACTCTCGTTTGACGGCAAAACGCCGTCGGAGGCCAAAAATACAACGCTGCGTATATGGTCGGCTATGATGTTTACCGATACGCGCTGCTCTTTTGTCGGGTTTGTGATTTTCGCAAGTTCTTTTACTTTGTTGCATATGGTTTTTACATTGTCGATTTCAAAAAAAGATTCGGCTTCTTGCATAATAATAGAAATGCGCTCTAGTCCCATACCCGTGTCTATACCGGTAAACTTTAGCGGGATATAGCTGCCGTCTTCGAGTTTTTCCAATTGGATGAAAACCAGATTCCAGATTTCCATAAAGCGGTCGCAATCGCAGCCCAAAGCGCAGTTTGCCTTACCACAACTAAATGCTTCGCCGCGGTCAAAATGGATTTCTGAACATGGGCCGCAAGGGCCTACACCATGCTCCCAAAAGTTTTCGCTTTTATCGAAGCGATAAATTTTCTCTGCCGGTATGCCCATGTCTTTATGCCAAATATCGTACGCTTCATCATCTTCTTCATATACGGAAATGAGTAATTTTTCGATAGGAAGCTGCATTTCCTTGGTCAAAAATTCCCACGCCCAGGGGATTACTTCTTTTTTAAAATAATCGCCAAAAGAGAAATTGCCAAGCATCTCGAAAAATGAGCCGTGACGTGCATCTTTTCCAACTTCGTCGATATCAATTGTACGAATACATTTTTGACATGTAGCAACGCGCGGTGCTGGGGGTTTCTCCTGCCCGGTAAAAAACGGCTTCATTGGAGTCATACCAGCATTTATCAGCAGCAGGCTTTTATCGCCCTGCGGTACAAGCGGGTAGCTTGGTAATTGAAAATGCTTGCGTTGAACAAAAAAATCCAAGAACTTATCTCGGATTTGATTTACTGTAAGAAATTGCATATATACACCGCCTTAATTATACTATAAATTCGCCGTTCTCAAAAAATAATACTTCCGTGCCGTCGGCCTTAATGCCTGTGATGCACATGTCGGCAGTACCAAACATGAAATCTACATGTGTTAGCGAGTAGTTGCCGCCTTTGGCCACAAGTTCTTCCGTAGTAAGTTTGTCGCCGTCTTTCATATTTTTGGGATACGCTCTGCCAAGTGCAAGATGCGCAGACGCATTTTCGTCAAATAGAGTATTGTAGAACAATGTGTTCATTTGCCCGATAGGTGAAGAATTAGCAACAATTGCAACCTCGCCCAAGCGTGCGGCACCATCGTCCATTTCGATGATATTTTTTAGAGTTTCTTGGTTTTTGTCAGCCTTATAGCTCACGACTTTGCCATCTTTGAAAGTCATCTCAAAACCTTCGATAAGGCTGCCTTGATGGGAAAGCGGCATGGACGCAACCACCCTACCCTCTGCAATTTCGCGATGAGGCATTGTGAAGATTTCTTCTGTCGGAATGTTAGGGAAGAAACGAATATCATTTTTATCCGAATCGCTTCCGCCGTCCCAAACATGGTTTTGCACCAACCCGACAGTAAAATCCGAGCCAATTCCAGTTTTAAAACGCAATGAAGCAAAATTTTGTCCGTTTAGATATTCGATATTTTTTGCAAAAGTTTTATCATGTTTTTGCCAGTCGGCAACAGGATCCGCACCGTCGGCACGGGAGGCTTTTAAGATAAGTTCCCATAATTTATCAATCGCTTCGGCTTCCGCCAAGCTTGGAAACACCTTTGTTGCCCACTTTGACGATGGGATTGCAACAATTGACCAGCGCAAAGTACTGCTCATTGTTAGTGCGGCATGTTCCTTTGTTGCAGTTTGCGTGGCTATGCTTAAACGGCGCAGTCTGTCAGGCTCTACACCGGCTAAATTGTCCGGGTCGGATGAAATAATATGCAAATAAACCGCGCCTTTATCATCTTGCTCTTTAAATTTTTGTACTTTCCAATCTGGATATTCATCAAAAATTTCGCTTGCGCCGTTAAGATACATTGCGCGGGTTGTTGTGTCGTCTAACCAGTCGATACGGACATCTGACGCACCGGCATCATATGCCGCGTCGCGAACCAAACGCCCAAAATATGCGGCATCTACCATGCAGCTAATGATTACTAATTGGCCTTTTTGTACATTACCACCGGCACGTACAAATAAATCTGCGTACTTTTTTAATTTTGCTTCGTTCATTAGAATCGCTCCTTAAATGTGTAAATACTTGACAAAATTTTTAATTTACATAAGCTTAATCTTTGCTTATTATAGCACAAAAAAAAGCTCTTGTAACTGAATTTATAATTCTGAAAGGAATATTTGAATGCAAATACTTTTGACTGTTGCATATGATGGAACAAATTATGCAGGCTGGCAACGGCAAGATAACGCCATTGCCGTCCAGCAAAAAATAGAAGAAACGCTTTCTACCCTGCTTGCACGGCCTGTTTCTGTTATTGCTGCCAGCAGAACAGACGCGGGGGTACACGCACTTGGGCAACGTGTCTGTTTTACAGCACCAGATTTGCAAGTGCCGATAAATAAGCTGCCAATTGTGCTGGTCGGGTTATTACCGCCAGATATTTCTGTTACCGCAGCAGAAATCGTGCCCAGCAATTTTAACCCACGTTTTGACGCGCAGAACAAAACATATGAATACAGTTTTTACAATGCCCCCTACCCCAACCCAATTTTGGCCAGATACAGCGCGTTTGTGCCGCAAAAAATTAATATAAACAATATGCACAAAGCTGCGCAATTTTTTGTAGACAAACATGATTTTGCGGCATTTTGCGCCACTGGCTCAAGTGCAAAAACTACAGTACGCGAAATTTATGCCTGTGCTGTGGAAGAAAAACCCGGCAATATTATATCCCTAAGCATAACCGGCAATGCATTTTTGTATAACATGGTACGGATTATCGCGGGCACTGTGCTGTATGTGGGTCTTGGGAAACTTACACACAGCGATATTCCCGATATTATCAAATCAAAAGACAGGACTCGCGCAGGCAAAACTATGCCCCCTCATGGGCTGGTTTTAAAAAATATCACCTATTCCTAGACAAAACCCCGTATGTGCGATAAAATTCTATCATTAAACTAAGCGCACCGTCGCGCTCCCCGTAGGCGAAGCCGGAGGAAGCGGAAGTGGGATTCATTCCCACTGTAGCGGCGGGGTTTGGGGCAGCGCCCCATTAAGAAGGAGTGAGTATTATGGCATTAGCAGACGCATGGAAACGCATTGCTTACGACCAGCAAGGACAACCAGTAAAGCATACATGGGATGAATATCTTGCAAAGGAAAAGCAAGTATATGTAAACATCTTAAAAAACAAAACTACCCGCCTAGAAGGTACGGTAACAGAATTGGCGGAAAAATTTCAATTTACAACTGTGCAAACTTACGCATTTTTTGACGGAATTCACGAGTGTGTAGACAATTTGCCTGAGTTAGAGGAAATTGAAGAGGCTACGGAAATTGCAATTGATATTGAGTTCGACAGATTATATAAGCAAATGGTGGAGTACAAAGCAGACTCACTATATAATCTGGCAGAATGGGAAAATATTTTCACAAAAGAAGAACAAAAAGAGCTGTATACACAGCAAAAACGTTCGCATACCATTGTGCGAAATGAAACGAAAGTTGGCCGCAACGATGTATGCCCATGTGGCAGCGGTAAGAAATATAAAAAATGTTGTGCGATAACCGAGTAATTAACGATTATGGACGCAATTCTTTTGATAATAGAGTTTATTGCCGACATTTTTTTCTACGCTGTTGGAAAAGACACAAAAGAGGGCTCTTCTAAACGCCGAAGCATAAAAAGTAGTATTGATAAACGTCGAATAAAAAAAGCAACAGAAATTATCGAAAATGGCGGATTGGTGGCTTTTCCTACGGAAACCGTTTACGGACTGGGTGCAGATGCATTTGATGCCCGTGCAGTCGAACGGATTTACACGGCAAAAGGCCGCCCGGGGGATAATCCGCTTATTTTGCATGTCGCAAAAACCGAGCAATTTTTTGAACTAGCAGACGACATACCAACATATGCAAAAATGTTAGCCAATAAATTTTGGCCCGGGCCGCTAACATTGATCACAAAAAAGAAGCCCAGCCTCCCCGGTTGGGTTGGCGGTCACCCGAATAATTCTACAAACACAATTGGTGTACGGATACCAAACCACCCAGTAGCATTGGCGTTTTTGGAAGCTGTGGGCGGGCCTGTTGCCGCACCAAGCGCAAATAAATCAGGCAGGCCAAGCCCAACCAACGCGAAACATGTTAGAGACGACTTTTCTGACAGCGGGGAAGTTGATATGATACTGGACGGCGGCGGAAACGCCCCAGAAGTGGGGATAGAATCCACTGTTGTAGATATTACAGGTGACGCCCCGGTAATTTTACGCCCTGGATCAATTACCCGGGCAATGATACAAAGTGTCACCGGCAGGGAGCCTGGCAATGTAAAAACCGATGGTGTCCCCCGTTCTCCCGGGACAAAATACAGGCACTATGCACCCAATGCGCCAATGATGATACTACGCGGCACACCAAAAAACATTGCAGCTTACTTATCAAACGAGTCATTTGAAGCCGATGAAAAAATAGGCCTGCTTATCTCGGAAACAACCAAAGCTTTGCTTCCCAAAAATAGAAACACAAAGATAATTTTTTTGGACGGCGATATGAACCTTGCGGCACAAAAACTATTTGCCAACTTGCGACAATTTGATAAACTTGACGTATCAAAAATATATGCCGAAGCAATCCCGAGTGCGGGAATTGGCATAGCAATAATGGACAGGATGCTTAAAGCTGCGGAGGGGAATGTTATAGATGTCTGAAAAAAAGCCCACAATTCTTTTTGTATGTACTGGCAACACATGCCGAAGCCCAATGGCGGAGGTATTGGCGAAATCAATTCTCGAAAGTGCCGGACTAGCGGCAAATATTCATTCCGCTGGGGTTAGCGCCGGAGGCAGATATCCTGCAAGTGAAAACGCAGTCTGCGCCATGTATGACGAAAATTGTGATTTGTCCGCGCATATGTCAAGCCAAATTTCCCAGGAAATTCTAATAAGCGCAAACTTGGTTCTGACCATGACGGGGACACATTTACAAATAATAAAAAGTATATGCCCACAGGTAAACGCATTTACTTTATGCGAATATTCCGGCACAAACGGCGATGTTTCAGACCCATTTGGCGGAGATTTACAAACCTATATCAAATGTGCAACACAAATAAAGCAGCTAATTTTGTCATCAATGACAAAACTCAAGGAGGAACTATGGAAGGCTTAGACGCTATTTTCCAAAAAAGATTGCATGTAAACGATCACCCACTTGTACACAGCAAAATGACGTTGATACGCGACAAGGAAACAGGCAGTAAAGAATTTCGCGAAATTGTGGGAGAAATTGCCGCATTTATTGCATATGAAGCAACCCGCGAAACCGAACTTATCAAAAAAACAGTAGAAACCCCGGTTGCCACCGCCGAGGGCTGGGAATGCGCAAGAAAATTTGGCCTTGTGCCAATTTTGCGCGCAGGCCTTGGAATGGTAGAGGGCATCGCAAACCTTATTCCAACAGCCAAAGTTGGACATATAGGAATTTACCGCAACCCAGAAACTCTTCAACCAATAGAATATTACTGCAAACTTCCGCCTGAATTAGAAGATAGTGAAATCCTCCTTTTGGATCCGATGCTTGCCACCGGACGCACCGCAGAGCAAAGTATAAGATATTTAAAAAACGCGGGCGCAACACATATAAAATTCCTATGCCTTGTGGCTGTACGCGAAGGCGTGGAAGAAGTTTTGCGTAACCACCCAGACGTTGATATTTACACCGCCGCCTATGATGAAAAACTAAATGACCATGGCTACATTGTCCCAGGGCTTGGCGACGCGGGGGACAGGCTGTTTGGGACCAGATAATTATTTTAACGTAACCACCGTAACCCCTGTTTCACCTTCACCAAACTTACCCAAGCGGTACTCCTTTACATGGGGGTGCCGCTTTAATAATGTGTGAATTGCGTTCCTGACCGCGCCGGTTCCTTTGCCATGTATGACTGTAACCGTGGCTAGGCTGGACAAAAACGCGTCATCAAGGTATTTGTCTGTGGCGGATGTGGCTTCTTCGGGCATCATGCCGCGCAGGTCTATTTCAGTAGAAATGTGCAGCGTTTTTCCTCTGCTGCCACCGCTGGATTTTTGGGCAAATTTAGGGGCTATTTCGTCCTCTTCCAGCGACAAATCGCTTATATGAACTTTGATTTTTAGAATGCCCGCCTGCAATTGCACTTCGCCGCTTGAATCTGGCGGGGATGAAACCATTCCAACCTGGTTCATGGAATGGATGAACACTTTGTCGCCGCGGCGCAGGTTTTGCGGCGGTGTGCGCGTGGGTTTTTCGTTAACGGGGCCTATTTCGTTGGCAAGCAGTGCCAGACCCTCGCGGGCTTTACGTTTTGCTTCTTCTATATCGCGCTGGTGGGCGTTTTGCATTTGCTTTTGCATGTCGGCAATTAGTTTTTCGGCCTCTTGCTTGGCTTGCTGAATTGTATAAAGTGCCTCCTGCTTTGCCTGTTGGAGGATTTTTTCTTTTTGCGTGCGCAATTTTTCTTCTTGCTGGGCTACGTCGGCGCGCAGTTTTTCGGCCTCGCGGCGATATACTTGAGCGCGGTCTTGCTCTAGTAATACCGCTTTTTTGCTGGCTTCAAGGTCGGTTATTACATCCTCGAAGCGGATGTCTTTCTGACTAAGCACGGCCCGGGCTTCATCTATTATTGTGTCCGGCAGGCCAAGCCGTTTTGCAATTGCAAATGCATTACTTTTGCCCGGTATGCCAATCAGCAAGCGATACGTGGGGCGCAGGGTTTCTACATCAAATTCGCAACTGGCATTTTCTACACCTTCCATGGACAGTGCGTACAGTTTAAGTTCGCTGTAATGTGTGGTTACCGCCGTACGAATTTGCCGCTCCCGCAGGTGCTGCAAAATTGCGATTGCAAGGGCCGCACCTTCGGTTGGGTCGGTTCCCGCGCCAAGTTCATCTAAAAGAACCAGGGCGTTGTGGCTTAAATCCTGCAAAATATTTACGATATTTTTCATGTGTGACGAGAATGTGCTAAGGCTTTGGGCAATGCTTTGCTCGTCGCCAATATCTGCAAAAATGTCGTCGAATACTGCCAGTTCAGAATTATCGGCGGCCGGAATATGAAGTCCTGCCTGCCCCATACATGAAAACAGCCCAAGCGTTTTTAACGAAACTGTTTTACCGCCCGTGTTTGGCCCTGTGATTAACAGCATGTGGAAATCGCCGCCCAGGTAAATTTCTGTAGGCACAACCGTGTCAGAATTTAGCAGCGGATGCCGCCCTTTTTTTATGTGAATAAATCTACGGTCATTAAAAATTGGCTCTGTGGCCTCCATTGACAGGGATAATTCACCTTTTGCAAATACTAAATCCAGATGGGTAATCTGTTCAAGATTTGCCTCAAGAACAATGGCATCTGCAGCAACAAGGCCGCTTAAGTTTTGTAAAATACGCTCTTCTTCGCGGCGTTCTTCAAAGTGTAAATCTTTAATTTTATTGTTGAGTTCCACCACGCTTAGCGGCTCCATAAAAACCGTTGCCCCGGTGGATGATTGGTCATGTACCATACCGGGAAAGCTGCCGCGGTGCTCGGCTTTTACAGGCACACAAAAACGGTCGCCACGTCTAGTGACAATTGCGTCTTGCAGCATGTTTTTGTATGTGGCGGAATGTATGACCTTTTGCAAATGGTCGCGAATTCTATCATGTGCCGCCCGTACATTACGGCGGATTTCTGCCAGTTTTGCACTCGCATTGTCTGCAATCTCGTTGGAAGATTTTATGCAGCGGTTTATTTCCGCTTCCAGCGAATCGGCAAGAGTAATTCCATCAAAATACGGTGCAAGGCATGACGGCTCTTCTTCCCCTTCCCGCCCATAAAGCGTAAGTTTGCGGCATACATACACACTTTCCGCAACCTCAAGCAATTCCTCAATTTGCAACGCCCCCCCTACCCCAGCTCGAGTTATCGCCGGGCGTATGTCATGAATACCGCCAAGCGGCAAGCTTCCTTTTCGCAAAATCATACCTGTTGCGGCAGTAGTCTCTGCCTGAGCACGTTTGATATCGTTAATATATGTCATTGGCATAAGCTGATACGCCAAATTTTTGCCCATTGGTGAGGCCGCGCGGCTTTGCAGCATTTCTATAATTTTTGAATATTCCAGTGTTGATAAGGCTTTTGCATTCATAATATATATTCCTTTCGATAATTCTACACCTATTATATCGCAAAATTGTATGTACACAATCCCAATTTCCTGATATTATACCTGATAGGATTCTACAAATAATTTAAAATTGCGAGGTAAACCATGAAAAAATTAATATTTTTTATGTGTTCAATGGCCGTTTTTGTTTTGGCATTTAGTAGTATGGCCTATGCAAACACAATCCGCATTGGGTTAACCAGAAATTTTAGAAATCGTGACGCAATCACTATTTCTACCAACAGTATTCAAATTGGGCGCGGCAATGCAGATGGTAGTTTTAACTATAACCGCACATTGACTTCGGCGTCCGGCTTCACTCTAACTGTTTACGGGGGGCAAATTGTTATTCGCGAAGGTGCCGCAAACGGAATGATTCGGTTTACATTTTTAAATACAATTGCAGAAGGCCCGCAAATTAGGCCAAGCAGCGGACTGCTTAACATGGGGAGTGAAAGTTATCGCGGCACAATGGAATTTCGTCTTGCCGACGGACGTATAACTGCAATAAATGTAGTTAATCTGGAAGAATACTTGTATGGTGTTAGTCCAGCGGAAATGTCGCCGCAATTCCATACAGAGGCTTTACGCGCGCAGGCTGTAGCAGCACGTACTTATGCTATGCACAGGGTAAACAATTCCAGTCACCCCGGTAGCGGGTTTCATCTTTGTGATACAACATGTTGCCAATCATATATGGGTGCAGGAAGGGAAAATACCATTACAACACAAGCCGTACGTGATACACGCGGGATTATGGTTTTTGCCCCGGGTGGCATAACGCCGCTGCTTACTCCATATCATTCATCCAGCGGCGGCTCAACCGATAATATCGAGAATGTTTGGGGAGGCACCTTATCGCATCTTAGGGGAGTGTGGGATAGTTACGAGCAAAACCCGCGTATTTGGTCGCGCACTTACACTTGGGCACAGTTAACCAGCGCAGTTAACGCGCAATCTGGTGCACCCAATATTGGCAATGTAACCGGGCTTTCTATTGCAAGTACACATCTTGGACGCGTTCAAGAGCTGATATTTACAGGCACAGCCGGCCAGTGGACAGCCACCCGCCAACAAGTGCTTTCTGTATTTGGACATATAAACAGCTCACTTTACAGCCGTAATTTTACATTTGCCGGCACCACCGGTATAAATGCCTATATATTTGTTACAGACGGAGTAACTTCTCGCCAAGTACCTGTTTCAAGTCTGCATGTAATCAATAACTTAGGACAGACAGCAACAGCAAATTCGCTGCATGTTTTTGATGGTACAACTTCACGTTTAGTGGGCGGTACCCAAACAGTTACCACTGCAACAAACCCTGCAGGTGTCACAATAAACGGACGCGGCTGGGGGCATGGTGTTGGTATGAGCCAACAAGGTGCCAATAGCATGGCACATGCCGGGCACGATTTCCGCACAATTTTAAGGCATTATTATACAGGAGTTGAAATACGTTAATGACATTAAAAAAAGAAGATTTTTATTACGACCTGCCTAAGCACCTTATTGCGCAACAACCAATAGAGCGTCGCGATGGGTCGAGACTTATGCATATCTGTCGTACATCCGGTACATTTAAACATGTACAGTTTACAGATATCAAGTCTATTTTGCGCCCGGGGGATTGCTTGGTTGTAAATGACTCCAGGGTTATTCCTGCACGGCTTGTAAGCGATAATAACGTAGAAATGCTGCTACACGAGCGTATGGAAGACGGCCGTTGGTCCGTAATGGTAAAGCCCGGCAAAAAAGCGCGGGAAGGCGATACGTTAATATTTGCAAGCGGCAGGCTTGCAGCAAAAGTAGAAGACATTATTGAAGACGGGCTTCGTCTCGTTACCCTTGAACATGAAGAGGAATTTGAGCCTCTACTTGTAGAAATAGGCACTATGCCTCTTCCTCATTACATTGAAGAAGAACAAAAAAACACCGACAGATACCAGACCGTATACGCAAAAAACGACGGCTCTGTTGCCGCCCCAACAGCAGGTTTACATTTTACAGAAGAACTTCTTGCCGATATCCGCGCAATGGGCGTAAATATTGCGCAAGTAACCCTGCATGTAGGCCTTGGGACCTTCCGCCCCGTAAAAGATGACGACATTACAAAGCACCATATGCACAGCGAATACTGCCGTGTAGAGCCAGAAGTTGCCGAACTGATTAATAATACCAAGAAAAATGGCGGTAGGGTAATAGCAATTGGAACCACCAGTTGCCGCACAATAGAAAGCCGTGCCAACGAAAACGGCCAAGTTGTTGCAGGCGCGGGCAAAACAGATATTTTCATTTACCCGGGTTACGAATTTAAGGTAATGGACGGCTTGCTTACCAACTTCCATTTGCCGGAATCTACGCTAATTATGCTGGTATCAGCATTTGCCGGGCATGAACGGACAATGGCCGCATACAAAGAAGCTGTAGAACTGGAGTATCGATTCTTTAGTTATGGGGATGCAATGATACTCCTATAGTGATTATATGTTTGCATTATAGTTATAAAATTATATTATATGGTTACAATGTACTTAAGCGAGGTGACTATAATGTCTCTAAAAAAAGAAAGACGGGAAGAAATCGAAAATGCTCTTATCAACGCAATAGGTGAACACTTTACCACAAAAAAAGTACCCATAAACCAAAAAGAATTTGCTAATGCTTGTGGAGTATCCGTACAAAGCATATCACGAATCCTAAAAATGTTGGAGGAGTCGGGACGCGTTTTGAAGCAAAAAGAAGGGCGAATCAATGTTTTTTCTTTGCCGACAGAGAAAAAATTTTTAGAATACAAGATAAAAGGACTTGCAGAGGACAGGGTTTACAATGAGCTTGTTGCAGATTTTATCCGTGACACACCCAAATATGCAAGAGATAACTTCGCATATGCGTTTTTAGAAATACTAAATAATGCAATTGAACATTCCGCTGGTACAAAAGTTCAAGTCGTGATATTACGAAATGAATGTCTTCTTTCATTCATAATAGTAGATGATGGCGTAGGTGTTTTTACAAAAGTAGCAGAAGCGTTAAACCTTGAAGAAAAACGGTACGCTATAGTAGAATTGGCAAAAGGAAAATTCACTTCCGACCCCGACAACCATTCGGGGGAAGGCATATTCTTTTCGTCAAAATGTGGGGATGTTTTTGTACTGGAATCGGATGGGATTGCATTTTTTGCAGATCATACCACGGAGCTGTTACACGATATAGTATCTGAAAAACATCCCGGTACAACTGTAGTATTTAAAATTAGGACTAACCATAAGCAAACCATGGAAGAATTGTTTAAGCAATATACCGATGCACCTGAGCGATATGGTTTTTCAAAAACTTCTATTCCGATTCGGTTACTGGAATATGGGGATGCATCTCCAATATTTGTTTCACGTTCGCAAGCAAGGAGACTTTTAGCTAGGCTTGAACGATTTGAAGTTGTAAGGTTGGATTTTTCCGGAGTCGATAATATTGGCCAAGGTTTTGCCGATGAAATATTCAGAGTTTTCCAAAAAAAACATCCTGATGTTGAATTAACTTACGTAAATTGCACTGAAGCAGTTCATGGTATGATACGGCATGTTTTAGAGTACAAATAATAATCACTGTTTCACATCTTTAACCAATAAATCATATAATTTATTGGTGATGAAAATGTTATTATTTATGAAAATATTTGAAGCAGCCGTAATTGCATCTAGTTTATCGCTAGATGCGTTTGCGGCTGGTTTTGCATATGGGAGCAAAAAAATACGTATTCCCATATCCTCTGTACAAATAATTAATTTTGTATGCTGCATTATTCTTGGGCTTTCGCTATTTCTTGGGCATGTACTACGCCCAATAATGCCGGACTCGCTTGCGGCGGGCATAGCTTTTGCCGTGCTGTTTATAATTGGACTCATAAAACTTTTAGACGGCATCGTAAAAACAATTATCAGAAAATACACCAGCTTAGACAAGGCGTTTCGTTTTTCTGTTTTTGACTTGCAATTTATGCTGCGTATGTATGCCGACCCAGAAGTTGCAGACAAAGATACCTCTGCCCATATTTCCCCTGGCGAAGCCGCTGTTTTGGCCGTATCCTTATCGCTTGACGGAATGGCCGTAGGTTTTGCCGCCGCTCTTGCCGGGGTTAACCCTTGGGCTTTGCTTATTTGGTCTTTGGTTACAAATACAGTAGCAATAATTCTGGGGCGCAAAATTGGCTTTAGCTTAGCAAAAAAAGTCCCGTATAATATAACATGGCTTGGTGGACTTATACTAATTGGGTTGGCTATTAGCCACTTAGTATAGTATAATGCAATAAAACACCTTAATTATTGGAGGCGCATAATGAAAAGTACGAAAACAATAAAAGCCATTGTGAAAAAAGCCGCTATATCAGGCGCACTTATGTTAGAAGATATACCGTTTCCAACAATTAATCATAATCAAGTGCTGATAAAAATCAAAAAAACTGCCATTTGTGGCACAGATATTCACATTTATAATTGGGACGACTGGGCACAAAAGACAATTGCTACACCGCAAATAATTGGTCACGAATTTGTTGGCGAAGTAGTTGAAACGGGGATGTATGTCACAAATGTAAAAGTTGGACAGCTTGTATCTGGCGAAGGGCATATTGTATGCGGCAAATGCCGCCACTGTATTACAGGGTACCAGCATCTTTGCCGTCAAACAATCGGTATTGGCGTTAATATGGACGGCGTTTTTGCAGAGTATATTGCATTCCCTGCAAGCAATCTTTGGGTTTGCGATACAGCAATATCCGAGGATATTCTTAGTGTGCTTGACCCTCTTGGCAATGCAACTCATACAGCGCTTACTTTTAATGTGCTGGGCGAAGATGTGCTGGTTACTGGAGCCGGGCCAATTGGGCTAATGTCCATACCAATACTTAAACGTGCAGGCGCAAGAAGCATTGTTGTTTCTGACATCAACCCTGCAAGGCTTACACTTGCCAAAGAGCTTGGCGCGACAGCCACAGTGGATGCCACCAAGCAAACAGTAGAAGATGTAATGCAGCAGCTTGACCTGATAAAGGAAGGCTTCGACGTAGGCTTGGAAATGTCCGGCAGCGGAACTGCGTTTTCTGGCATGATTGATGTTATGGCAAATGGCGGGAAAATTGCAATTTTGGGTCTGCTGCCACAAGACCAGCAAATAAATTGGGACAAAGTTATTTTCAATAGCCTTACCTTAAAGGGGATTTATGGCAGGCAAATGTTTGATACATGGTATAGGATGACTGCACTTTTGCAATCTGGCCTAGAGCAGGAAATTGCAAAAGTTATTACTCACCATTTCCAATATACCGAATATGCGGAAGCTTTTGAACTTATGCGAAGCGGCAAGTCGGGCAAAATTATTTTGGAATGGAGTTAAAACTCTCTGTACGCAAAATTGTGGAATGGGTGCTGCGTTCGGGTAGCATAGACAACCAGTTCCGCGATATGTCTGCCATGTTTTTAGGTGCGGCAGCGCATCGCAAAATTCAGAAGCAAATGGGCGAAAACTATCAAAAAGAAGTTTCGCTCAAATTGGAGACTCAAATTTGTGATATTCCGGTTACAATACAGGGCCGGGCAGATGGGATTATTGCTAACCAAAACGGCACTATTATAATCGACGAAATTAAAACTACGACCCTGTCCCTGGACCATATATTCGAACAACGCGAACAGCATATCAGCCAAGCAAAATGCTATGCATATATGTATCTGCAAACATTAGAGAACCCGCCCGACACTATTGACATACAATTGACGTATTTCCAACTGGAAACAGAGGAGATACGAAGACATATTTGGACCTTTGCCGTCTGCAAATTGGCGGCTTTTTTTGCTGCATTACTCGAACAATATGGCATATGGTTGTATTTTGAACAGGAATGGAAAATTACCAGAGATACGTCTATTACCGCGTTAAATTTCCCGTTTCCGGCATACCGTAAGGGCCAGCGAGAATTGGCTGTCGCGGTTTACCGTACGATATCTGCGGGTAAAAATCTTTATGCCTGCGCACCCACGGGCATTGGAAAAACGCTGTCATCGCTTTTCCCGTCAATTAAGGCTATGGGCGAAGGCAAAACCGCGCCCCTATTCTATCTTACTGCCAAAACAGTTACACGAACCGTGGCAGAAGAAGCCATTCGGCAAATGGCAGACAAAGGACTGCGTTTTAAATCAATAACCCTTAGGGCGAAAGAAAAAATTTGTATAAACCCGGAGTGCATTTGCAATCCGGATAGTTGCAAATACGCAAACGGACATTTTGACCGCGTCAATGATGCAATTTTAGATTTAATAAAAAATAACGACCTGATAACCCCTACCGAAACCGAGGCATATGCAAAAAACTATCGCGTTTGCCCGCATGAGCTGGCACTTGACGCCGCACTGTGGTGCGACCTTGTTATTGGTGACTATAACCATGTATTTCATCCAGAGGTGTCTCTACAGCGGTTTTTTTACGACGAAAAACGGGATTATGTATTCCTGATAGACGAAGCCCATAACCTGGCAGACCGTGTGCGGGATATGTATTCGGCAAATTTGCACAAAAGTGTTTTTAGCCAAATTCGAACTGCACTTAAAGACAAGGATTCTATTTCAAAGGGTCTTAGAAAGAGATTTAAAGCAGTAAACGCGTACCTTTCCGGCATTGATACACATATTTCTGCGGAAATTGATATAAGCTTTGTTGAACTGATTAAATCTACTGTGATAGAAACCGGGGAATGGTTATCAGTAAAGACGAGCCACGAATTGCACGAAAAAATACTAGAATTGCATTTTGAAATGAATCATTTCCTTATGATTGCGGAAATTTACGATACACATTACACATCTATTGTCGAACGCTTTGGGCGTGACATAGTCGTCACTTTATTTTGCCTGGACCCATCTAAACATATCGCAGATGGGCTGTCTCGCGCAAAATCGTCTATTTTATTTTCCGCCACATTAACTCCCCTGCCCTACTATCGTGAAATTTTGGGCGGCGGGCCAGAAGACTTTATGGTTTCATTGCCATCGCCTTTTGACCCTGCCCGCCTGCAGCTTATATCCCATTGCGGGATATCTACTAAATATAGGGACAGAGAAAACAGCTACGCACCTATTTCGCAAACTATTTATGAAACAGTAACCCGCGAAAAGGGCAATTATCTGATCTTTTTCCCTTCATATGAATATATGCAAAAAGTGTACGAGCTTTTTTGCACACAGTATCCCGAAGTTGAAACTCTGCTGCAAAAAAGCGAAATGTCTGAAGCCGAACGGGCAGATTTTTTAGCATGCTTTGATTCCAGCAACAAAATAACAGGTTTTGCGGTGCTGGGCGGCATTTTTTCTGAAGGAATAGATTTGGCGGGAGACAAGCTTATTGGGGCTGTAATAGTTGGTGTTGGCATACCCAAAATATCTATGAGACAAGATTTAATTAAGGATTATTTTAATATAAAAAACGGGCAGGGCTATGATTACGCCTATGTATTCCCCGGTATGAACAAAGTCTTGCAAGCGGCAGGGCGTGTTATCCGTACCGAAGATGACCAGGGAGTGGTTGTTCTAATTGACAGTAGGTATGCGACTGCGCAGTATCGCACACTTTTTCCAGCGCATTGGTCGCATATGCAGGTGGCTAGGGCGTTACCATTACCGCCACGCCGTCCGGAATAGCTGTGATTATGACCTGTGGATTACCCAAATACTCTTCCGCAAGGCGCATGGCCTCTTCCAATGAGGATGCGGGCGTCATATGCAAGTCGCGCACAATTTCGCATGGCGCGTCGGATACATAAATTACTTTTGCGTGCTGCAATATCCGCGCAAATATTTGTGATTGCCATTGGTCTATTAGACCTCTCCCAAAATTAGCTTAACAGTTCAAAGTTGATAAAGCCACAAACTAAAGACATACGAACTAAATGCCTGCTTCTGCGATTGCGGTATCTGCTTGACAGACAGCGGAAAACT
>Ga0123352_10006285_pt1 | contig 18150 bp, 17 predicted proteins | sample TergutLab28metaG_FD_89700 | JGI IMG/M metagenome (GOLD analysis project Ga0123352, IMG submission 89700) | Labiotermes labralis P1 segment gut microbial communities from Petit-Saut dam, French Guiana - Lab288 P1 | ecosystem: Host-associated > Arthropoda: Insects > Digestive system > Gut ... | reverse complement strand
GCACAATTGCGGTAGAAACACTTACTGTGTTTCTCGCAGGATGTGTAGATAGTTGGTTTTTACTTGACTTCCCTATGGAAAGTCAAGTTGCACAATTGCGGTAGAAACACTTACTGTGTTTCTTATTATGTGCATATTATACTGTAGACAAACCCAAAAATCAACTTGCCGCTAACCCAAATGATATTTTTCGATAAAATCCAACAAATTCCTTTTACAAACAGGTAATTTCATGTATAATTATGGATAGAGCTAATTTCTATTGACGATATGGCAATGGTGTATAGCTCCTGTTGCCATTTACCTAAGGAGAAAAACTATGTTCAGCTTCTTAAGCAAGTTCCAAATGATGGGTTCTGATATGGGCATTGACCTTGGCACAGCTACAGTGCTTGTTTATATAAAGGGTCAGGGTGTTGTACTTCAAGAACCATCTGTAGTTGCCATTGAAAAAACTTCAAACACAATAATGGCCGTCGGGGAAGATGCTCGCCGTATGCTTGGTCGTACCCCTGGTAATATTGTCGCTATACGCCCTTTAAGAGAGGGCGTAATATCCGATTATGACATTACGGAAAAAATGCTCCGCGCTTTTATAAAGAAGGCTATCGGCAAACCTCTTTTCATAAGGCCTCGAATTGCAGTTTGCGTGCCTTCTGCCGTTACTGAGGTTGAGCGTCGTGCGGTTGAAGATGCGACATTGCAGGCAGGTGCTAGGCAAGTTTTCATAATTGAAGAGCCTATAAGTGCCGCAATCGGTGCAGGCATTGACATTTCTCGTGCTAAAGGTAGTATGCTTGTAGATATCGGCGGCGGCACCACAGATATTGCCGTTATATCTTTAGGCGGCCCTGTGGTAAGCTCATCTATAAAAATCGCCGGGGATAATTTTGACGAAGCGATTATACGCTATATGCGAAAAGCTCATAATTTGCTCATTGGTGAACGTTCAGCTGAGGAGCTTAAGATTAATATAGGCACTGTATTTGAGCGGACTGTCAAAGTCGCCATGGATATCAGAGGCAGAAGCCTTTCCTCTGGTCTTCCAAGGATTGTAACCGTAACAAGTGATGAAATGCAAGAAGCTTTGCGCGATACGGTTGAGGCTATCATAAATGCTATCCATTCAGTTCTTGAGCGCACTCCTCCAGAACTTGCTGCCGATATATCCGATCGTGGCATTGTGCTCACCGGAGGCGGTAGTCTCATATACGGTCTTGATAAGCTTTTAAACGCACGCACCGGCATAAACACTATTGTTGCCGAAAACGCCGTCTCATGTGTTGCCATGGGAACCGGTAAATATATAGACTATATAACAAGCGATAAAGTTGCCGAACAAAAGAAACAAATGAGAAAATATACAATTAAAAAAAATTAACCTCTAAGGCTGTCATCAATGTATTTTTAAAGAGGATTTCGAGCCTGATTATCGCCATTTTTCGGGTAGAGAAAATTCTTGAGAAAAGTGACGTAAAATCAACGATAGACTTTTCGTAAAATCTATTGATGGCATGCTTTACCATAAAGCTTTCATATAGGAGGAATAAATTTATTATGGAAAGAAAAATATTTACTTCAGAATCAGTTACCGAAGGGCATCCGGATAAAATTTGTGACCAAATATCTGACTCAGTGCTTGACGCTATCTTGTCCCAGGACCCAGACGGGCGCGTAGCGTGTGAAGTTATGGCAACTACCGGCCTTGTAATCGTCGCCGGTGAGATAACTACAAATTGCTACGCCGATATAGAAGCCATTGCTCGTAACACCATTAAAGAAATTGGATATAATAAAGCCGAGTACGGCTTTGACGGTGCATCATGCGGCGTTATTGTTACTTTGGACTCGCAAAGTCCGGATATTGCTATGGGAGTAAACCAAGCACTTGAGTCTAAAGGCCAATTAGATGTTGACGATAAGGGTGCAGGTGATCAAGGCATAATATTTGGATACGCCATAAACGAAACGCCTGAGTACATGCCCCTACCGATAGTTCTGAGCCATAAAATCACTAAAAAATTGGCTGAAGTAAGGAAAAATGGTACGCTTCCCTATTTACGCCCTGACGGAAAATCTCAAGTTAGCGTCGAGTACATAGACAATGTGCCTAGTAGAGTAACCGCTGTTGTAGTAAGTAGTCAGCACTGTGAAAATATTCCACACGAGCAAATAGAAAAAGACATAATCGAAAACGTTATAAAAGCCGCAATCCCGACAGAGCTTTTAGATTGTGAGACAAAGTATTTAATAAACCCGACAGGGCGCTTTGTTATAGGCGGGCCTATGGGCGACTGCGGCCTCACCGGCCGTAAGATTATTGTGGACTCCTATGGCGGCTTCGGCAGGCACGGCGGCGGTGCATTCTCCGGAAAAGATCCTACCAAAGTTGACCGCTCTGGTGCTTATATGGCAAGATACATAGCCAAGAATATAGTAGCCGCTGGACTCGCCCGTGAGTGCGAGATTGAAATAGCCTATGCTATAGGTGTTGCCCAGCCTGTTTCTGTCTATGTAACCACAAGAAACAGCGGTATTATATCCGATTATGAGATTGAGAAGCTTATAAGAAAGCATTTTGACATGCGCCCTTCGGCAATTATAAGAAAGCTGAATCTAAAAAATCCTATTTACAAACAAACTGCCGCATATGGGCATTTTGGAAGAAATGATTTAGACTTGCCTTGGGAAAGACTTGATATGGTTGATACCCTTAAGGCGGAGGTTTTGCAGGTTAATTAACCCCCTTATACTAAATCTACTTTAAAATAGTCCTAAAGCGAAGTAATAACCTCACAGGAGCCGGAGTTTTCTACTTCGCTTTAGTCCGTTTTAATATGATTTTGTTATACATAGTCGCATTTGTGAGTTTTGTAAGGGGGCTATTTGCATTCAATATGTTTAACAAAGCTGTCAAATATCAGGCTTAGCCTATTTCACCATCGGCAATGGTTTCAACACAATACCCTGCGTGTCCGCATTTTGTGCAGGTCAACCATCTTGCTTTGATCGTGCCGCTAGTACGCATGACTTGTTTGAATGGCGGTTTAAACACAGAATTGCACTCAGCACAAATGAACGCTGCGTCATTAAAATGACTTTTAGCCACGAGCACACCGATAAGAGTCTGAATCGGCAACCACAATACAAATGGAATCCAAATCCCCTTCATTATCCACAAAACGATTAGAGCTATTTGGGGTGCAGTCAACAGACAGGCTATAGCTACCAGTTTTCTAAACTTCTTGCGTACTTTTTTATTTTTTTCCATCATGTTTTCTATGTCAATGATTGAATTTGCCGGGATAATGGCTTTATCCTGAATACACTCTTTGATAACCTTTATTGTTTCAAGCTGGCTTTGCCGTTCTTTTATTTCCCCGCCAATCAATTTCGTTTGCTCATCTAAGAGCAGTGACAAAACCTTCCCTGATGATTCACTTTCTAAAACACCCTTAATCAAATCAAGTGAAAGGCCGATGGCTTTGAGAGTACAGATGATTCGCAGCTTGGTCAAGTCATGGTCGGTGTATAGCCGCCTGCCACCTTCAGTCAAATCGCTTGGGTGCAACACTCCCTTGGTATCGTAAAACTGCACCGTTCGGACTGATACATTGCAGAGTTTTGCCATTTCCCCAGTTGTATATTTTGACATAGATTCCACCTCCTTGCCTTAATGCTACAACATTACGCAGCGTCGCAAGCAATAGGTTACGCAAGGGGATTTTTTGAAAATATAAATTTGCTACACTCAAAACATATCAATGTAATTTACTTTTCTACATTTAATGGCATCAACCAATCCCGCCTTTGAACACATCATTTCGTCTTGGACACTTGTTATTATTTTAGGATAATCTAACTACAATATTCAGAAATTAGATTTTCCTCTTATTGTATTAAACAGCAGATAAAAAATTAATCCACCTACGATACCGTAAATAGCTATAACAATGTAGGCTTGCTGCAACGTAAATATACCTGTGAGCACTGCAAAAACCAAACTAAAGCAAATCATTGCTATATTTTGACCGACACCATAAAATGACATTACTGTCGCTCGGCCTTCTTCTTTTATCTCATTCTGCAAAGCATTAACCAACAATACATCCGTAATGGCCATAAACATAAATGAAAGTCCAAAAATTAGAATAGCGTATTGATTCCATATCATGGCAAATATTGCAAGAAAAATACACGCCAATCCATTAAGAAGAAATAGATATTTCATGGAAGAAATCTTTTTTTGTACTATTGGTGCAAGAATGTCTCCCAAAGCAATGAAAGCAAACCTTACAGTTAAAATAACGCTAACCCATATGTTGCTGAGCCCTAAGTCATTAATAATGAGGGCATCAAATTCATCCAGATATCCTCCAAGACTTGCAAAAAGCACCAAAAACAAAATGGAAATTAGAGCAACACTGCTTCCTTTGATAAAAATGCCTGCTTTGTTAAATGTCTCAAAAAAGCCCGCGTCCTCTTTGTCCAATCTCTCTGAATAAGAATTTCTTTCTCTTATTTTTAATGCAAATATTATATTTATAAAGCATATTGCTGCGGAAATTAATGCAATGATATCTATGCGTATGAAACTAGCAATAATTCCTGCAGATAAAATGCCTACAATAGTGCCCATATTAGCATAAAACTGTGCTTTCCCATACACCTTTGTAAAACAACTTTGCGCCCATCACTTTTCAAATTATCATAGATTAAACCCTCTTCCGTTCCAGAGGTAAACGCCCCTGCAACAGCCCAAAAAATAAACCCAAGGGCAAACATAAAAAATGTATAAGAAAAGAACCATACAACAAAACATAAACCCTTTAGTACTGCCGCTATGGCAAGCATATTTCTTCTGTTCCATCTATCAGCTAAAACTCCAGCAGGAATTTCAAATACTATGGCAAATGCACTCCAAAGTGCGATTAATATAGCAATATCCGTAACTGACTGCCCTCTCTCGATAAATAAAATCGTATAGAAAGCATAGATGGGCATGCATGAACTTATAAATTTATAGATATATAATGTCTTATCATTAAATGTCATCATTTTTTCTCCTCCAAATTTTAATCATAATACTATGTTTAGATTTATTTGGAGGGCCTCGGTCGCTTATCCTGCTTAAGGTTTAACAGGGAGGTCTAATGGAGTTCATTTATATCGTCACCCACTTTCCATTTGAAATATGGCTTAGCTACAGTAAAAATATATCATAATAAGCCCGTTCTTTCAAGAAAAGTTTCACTATAGTCAACTCAGTTGAAAAGCATCAAAATAAAGTGCAGGATTTTACCTCAAGAACTAGGAAGCGCCGACGACGCAGACTCGACTTTGTTCTGCAAAGTCTCATTTTGCCTGTATGGAGAAACGCTTATGCGTTTCTCCTTATGCACATATTCGAAGATTATCTGCTAGGAGGCACCGGAAAGAAGTCCGGATGCCCACAGAGCAGCTTTTCGCAAAGCGAAAAGTGCTGAGACGCTGACGACGTATTGAGGGAAAAGACATACTTTATTTGATGATTTTTAACTACGTTGACTATACGTGTCGCCGCCCTAGAGCAGGTTGCTTTTTGTTGCTCCTCTACCCTTTCTTCACCATCTTCGACCTCATAAACTCATCCCTCCCCCGCTCTTCTAAAGTGCCCTGAATACTTTTTATACGCTCCTCATACTTAGGTATCGTAATATTTTCCAAAGCATTAGCCCGCTTCGCCGTTTTCTTAACATTTATGGTAAGTCTGTATAGTGTGTTTTCTATTGTTGCCAGCCTAACTAACAGTTCCTTAATCTCATTGAATTTTATATACGCTTCATCCAAAACCTCGGAAGTACCTGAAACGCTTAGGAGAGCCAGTTCTATTTCTTTGCGCTCAAGTATCGCCACAGGAAGCTGCGCACCCATGACGCTCCTCGACTTAAGGCTAATCCCCTTTTCTTCTTCAACGGACCACCCTATGCTTTCAACGCTCTTATGCCCCAGCTGGGTAACTGCCTTCTGCAGAGCATTATATGCTGAGTCTTGCAATGCGCATAACTTATCTCTAATCTCATTCGCCTTATCAGTCAGCGACATAATCTCTTTAATTAGTATAGTCCGCTTTTTATCCATCAGCTCATAGCCCTGCTTTGCAAGAGCCAGAGTATGTTTCGCCGCGATTAAATTGCCCTTTGTAGGCACTGAGTTAATATCCATTATACTTTCCTCTGCTTGTAATACTTTCTGATATACTCACTCTTTATTCTGTCAAGCTCGCTTGCCGGCAGCTCACCTAGAATTTCCCACCCTAATTTTAAAGTTTCTGTCATATGCCTATTTTCCTGGGATCCTTGATTCAAAAACTTCTCCTCGAAAATACGCCCAAAGCGGATATAGTTTTTATCCGTCTCTGATAGCTCATCCTCGCCTATTACCAGTGCAAGTGCGCGGATTTCATTTACCTTCGCGTACAAAGAAAATAGTTGGTACGCAAGGTCGGTATGATCCGCACGGGTATAACCTTCTCCTATACCGTCTTTCATGAGTCTTGACAATGAAGGCAGTATGCTTATGGGTGGATAAATGCCCTGCTGGTGCAAGTTCCTTGCAAGCACAATCTGCCCTTCGGTAATGTAGCCTGTCAAGTCCGGTATAGGATGGGTAATATCATCACCCGGCATACTAAGTATCGGCACTTGTGTAAGAGAGCCCCCGCCCTCGTTCACTATTCCGGCGCGTTCATAAATTCCGGCAAGCTCGGAGTACAAATACCCCGGGTAGCCCTTCCTGCTTGGAATTTCGCCTTTAGCTGAAGATATCTCTCTGAGTGCCTCAGCGTATGCTGTCATATCTGTTAGTATTGTTAGAACGTGCATACCTCTTTCATAAGCCAAATACTCAGCGACCGTAAGTGCCGCTTTGGGAGTTATAATGCGCTCCATAACAGCATCATCAGCGAGATTTAAAAACATTACAACACGACCCATGACCCCAGCTTCTTCTAACTTGCGCTTAAAAAACTCCGCCGCATCGTGCTTTATGCCCATCCCGGCAAATACTATGGCGAAGTTATCATCACCGCCCGCTAAAGACGCTTGACTTATTATCTGCGCCGCGAGCTGATCCGCAGGCAAACCGTTTCCTGTAAAAATCGGTAACTTCTGTCCTCTTATAAGTGTAGAGAGCCCATCTATTGCTGAGATACCCGTTTGTATAAAATTTCTTGGATATACTCTTGATACGGGGTTTATCGCTTTCCCGTTGATATCTTTTTTTTGTGTGGCATAAACATTTGGCAGCCCATCAATAGGCCTTGCGCACCCGTCAAAGATACGTCCCAAAATTTCAGGACTAAGTCCTATCTCCATAGGCCTGCCTGAAAATTTAGCCGACGCATTATGAAGGGAGAACTCTTCTGTGCCTTCAAACACTTGTATGAGAACCCTATCACCAGATATCATGGCTACTTGCCCTTGCTTTATCTTGCCACCTACTTTTAAGGTAACTGCCTCTTCAAAAGAGATGCCCCGAGCACCTTCAAGCACCACGAAAGAGCTATTTATCTCATTCAGCCCAAAGTATTCCACAAACATCAAGCGTCCTCCTCTTATAGTCAATTTCCCCGAAACAGTATCGTCTACCTGACCTACGGAGGCTTCGCATCCCCCATCGTACAGGCAAAACCTGTTTTTTTCTGTTACTGTTTTAGTAGAAACTAACTATATTGCTCCATCATAAACGAGCAAAGCCCATCTATCTTCTCAAAAAGCTCATTCATTTGGTAGACCTTATCATTGGGTACATTGTATTTAATGGCAATAATATCTTCAAAGATGTTGTTTTTCAATATCTCACCCAAAGGCAAATCAGCTTCAATAAGGGTTTCACATTTATCATAGAGGCACAGTATAACGTCCATCATCTTAGATTGCTTCTCAAAATTTGTATATGTATCATAGGCATGATAAGCATTTTGCTGGGTAAAACCAACCCGTATCAGGCGCGATATTTCCAGGATCAGCTTTTGACTATCAGGCAAAACATCCGCTCCTATAAGCTTCACAATTTCCATAAGCTCGGCTTCTTGGTTCAGCAGCTTCATAAGCCTTATCCTATTCTCCAAAAAACTAGGCGACACATTCTCCGAGTACCACTGGACTAATTCGTCCTGATATTCGCTGTAACTATGAATCCAATGTATCGCTGGGAAATGTCTGGAATAAGCCAAGCTCTTATCAAGCGCCCAGAAGCATCTTACAAAACGCTTGGTGTTTAGTGTCACAGGCTCAGAAAAATCACCGCCCTGCGGTGAAACCGCGCCTATTATAGTAATTGAGCCGTTACTATTATTTAAATTTTGAACGCATCCTGCTCGCTCATAAAATCCCGCCAGCCTTGATGTTAAATACGCAGGGAAGCCTTCCTCTGCAGGAAGCTCCTCAAGCCTTCCTGACAATTCCCTGAGTGCTTCGGCCCATCTTGATGTCGAGTCCGCCATAACGGCCACATCATAGCCCATGTCTCTGTAGTATTCAGCAATTGTTATCCCTGTGTAGATGCTTGCCTCACGAGCAGCAACCGGCATGTTTGACGTGTTAGCGATAAGTACGGTTCTCTCCATCAGTGGCCTTCCCGTTCTCGGATCAATCAAAGCAGAAAATTCCTCCAGCGCCTGAGTCATTTCATTGCCTCGCTCGCCACAGCCTATGTAAACTATTATGTCAGCGTTGGACCATTTGGCCAGTTGATGTTGGGTCATCGTTTTCCCCGTCCCAAAGCCTCCTGGAATGGCTGCACAGCCTCCTTTGGCTATTGGGAAAAGCGTGTCTATTACTCTCTGCCCGGTTATGAGCGGTTCCGAAATGGGTTTCTTAGCGAGCATTGGTCTTGGAATCCTTATAGGCCATCTTTGAGCTATACTTATATTGTGAAGTATTCCGTCCCGGCTTTCCACTACCGCTAATGTATCTCCAGCCGAATACTCCCCATCGCCCTCTATTGATATAATTTTACCGCTAATGTCCGGCGGTATCATTACTTTATGAACAATGGATGCATTTTCGTTCAGCTCCCCTATCACTGAGCCGCCGTAAATATAAGATCCCTCAGATTCTGTGATTTTTACATCCCATTTTTTATCCATATCAAGGCTAGAAATGTTGATACCTCTGGATATAAATATCCCTTGTATATTTGCAAGGTCTTTTAAGGGCCTTAGCGTTCCGTCAAAAATATTCCCTATTATGCCAGGGCCTAGCGTTATGGCTAGCGACGCCCCGGTAGGTGTTACAGGCTCAGAGAACTTTAAGCCGCTTGTATTTTCAAAGACTTGAATCAAAGCCTTATCCTCGTCTATCCGAATGACTTCGCCGATTAGGTTTTCGTGCCCAACCATTACCATTTCACCCATGCGAAAATCTCTATAGTCACGAACAGTAATAACTGAGCCGTTAACACCAAATACAGTTGCGCCCAATAAAAATCGCCTCCCTGTTTACTACAATATATTAATCGGCGTGGCATGAAAGCCACATCCTATATAGCAATTCTCTTATTCGTAGACCGGCTTTTGCACACGGTAAGGCTAGGGTGCAAAAGCCGGTCTACCATTAGTAAAATTGTTATACACGCTGGATTCTTCATAAGCTGTTTAACTATGCTTTATAGTCAAACACAGCTGAATAATTACGAAATCCAGCTTTGCGGACCCCGCCCGCAATCTCGACGGGAGATTCCGGCTCAAGCCCGGTCAAAGTTATATACTATAATATCTAATGCTTCTCAAGCATGAAGTCAAATCCTCTAAAGTCCTCCATTTGTTGGGTTAGCCTCGTCTCAAAGGTATTGTCAATCGCTAACGCCTCATGGACTAATCTATACCCCCCCAGCGTAACCTGATTTGACGCCGTCGTGCCCATAAGCTCCAAACATTCATAATCCGCCGGACGTAAAACCGCTGCCATCTCTGGATACTCTCGTAAGTCTCGGCTGATACTTTCGCTTAATCGTTCCTTATACTCATCAGTGCTCATATATTCTGCCAAAGCTTTTTTGACCGATTGGGTAAGCGCCTCTAAAAGCTCCGCACGCTTTAATATGATCTTTTTCCTAGCTTCACTCTTGTAATTTGCAATTTCTCTTTTTTGCGCCTGCTTTAATCTATAAAGTTCAAGCTCAAGCTTTTTTTCAGCATTTTCAAGAGCTTCTTGCTTAATCTTTTCGAGCTCACTTTTTAATCTCCGATCTATGCCATCCTGAATATCTTGTCTTTTTTGCATGGCCTCGTCTTCGGAAGCTTTGGTAAACATTTCCAGCTTTCTTTCTATGTTCAAGATGCGCCTCCTTATCCAGAGCATCACGCCCTTATAGTCAATCCATTTAAAAACCGTCCAATAAAGCCCGGCCTACGCAAACGCCGGAGAAGCGTCGTCGTTTCCTCCGCCTGCGTGAAGCTAGACCTTTTTCCATAATACATCTCACGATTTTACCTTAGCCCAACCTAAAAAACTTTATTTTTGGTAATCGGGGTAAAACCCGGTGCTAAAGCACGCGATGTCTTCCGGTCTTTATCGGCATTTCCCTGGATGCTAGGGCGAGCAGAACGCATGCGGCCGACTAGCCTTGTTTGCAGAAAAGCGCTGAACTTTCTATGGACTCTTTTTAAGTGGTTTGGCTATATCATTGAAAGTATCAGCGGTTGCTCATTTAATTTATGAGGATTTATTATATGCTCAAATTCCTCCGATAGCTTCTGCGTTATAAGTAATATGCCGAGCTCCTTATTATGCACCGACTCAGTAAAGACTTCTAAAAAATCCTGTACGCCCGCTACTTGCTTGCCCTTCACTCCTGCAAGCCGCATTCCCAAAAGCGTATCCAAATCATCGCTTATCAAGAACATTTTCATAACTACACACGACCCAGTATCGTAAATGATATCAGTAGTCCGTATATGGCAATCCCTTCAGCAAGTGCTACGAATATGAGAGCCTTACCCATGAGCTTTTCATTCTCGCTTATGGCACCTAAAGCGGCCGCAGCAGCCTGCCCTGTAGCTATGCCCGTTCCTACAGTGGCAAGACCCGTAACTAAAGCCGCCGCTAAAAATGCCATGCCCGCATCCCCTGAGTTTGTAACTGCAGGATTCGCGCTGAGTGTTTCTGAAAACATAAATATTGTCGCAAATAATAATGTTGCAAAAAAAGTCACTACATTCACTAAAAGAGCGTATTTAAAGCGTGCCGCCCCCTTCTCACCCAAAAGATATACCCCAAAAGGTATTATAATGCTAAGAAATAGAAGTACTGCTGATATCTGTATCGCCATTTTAACCTCTCCTTACATCCACATTATGAGAAGGCACAAACTCCCTGCCGCCGCCTTCGTAATATCTGCTGAACAATTCATAAAACTCAATTCTTAGAACCTGAATGCCAACAACAAGCCCTTTCATCACAATAACCAAAAGATTTCCAATAATCATAACTGGCAGGCTTAACCCGCCTTCCCTCCTTGCCAAAAGCAAAACTACGCTCATCATGCCTGCATGACTGAGGGCAAATGCACCTATCCTTACGAAAGAAACCGTATTTGTAAAGTATGTAAGTAAAATTTCAAAGGCTTCGATTGCAGTTTCCAATATTAATACCGGAATACCGCTTTCGATATGGAGTCTCTTAGTCAATAGATATGATTCAATTTGATTTTTAAAGGCTATGAGCATAAGAGGAATGATAATAAAGGGCACGATTAGGAATGCTCCCAGCACCTGAGATCCGTATACAAAATCCGCCACTATCATTATTATCCCTGCGTAAAACACTATCCCTGCTACTCCATTGGATCCAAAAAGTAGTCTGACTTTGTCCCTTTGCCTAATAGCATTTATCATGTTTAATATCATGGATACAAATATAAGCAATACACCGCACGCCACTGTTATAAATAAGATGCCATTTACGTTTTCTGCCGGCTTCATCCAAATAGTTGGCAAAACATGTTCAAGTCCAAATACACTTCCATACATAAGGCCGAAAAACATAGAGCTTACGCCTATTGTACTAAGAATTTTCCCAAGTTCAAGACCCTTGAATTTATGTATTAAATATCCCGCCAGGCAAAGAGCCGCCCCCTGGCCCAAATCCCCAAACATCATCCCAAAAAGGATAAAATAAGTTACAGCCACAAAAGGCGTTGGATCTATTTCTCCATATTTAGGTAATCCATATGATTTTACGAAAAACTCGAATGGGCTCACGAAGGAATTGTTTTTCAGGCTGGTTGGCGGTATTGAACTTTTAGCAATCTTAGCTTCTTCGTTCAAAAGCATTATTTTTTCATCGTTTTCTATTTCCCATTTTATGCGCTGTGATTCTGCAGCTGTTGCCCAACCTACAAACACATAATAATCATTGGAAGTTTTAGCAGCATATTTTCTAAGTTCATATAGCCCTGAGCGCTTCTTTAAAGTATTGTATGCGCTTTTTAAATCGCTTATATTCATCCCGAATGTATATATTGTCTCGTTATGCTTGTGACGTATTTCTTTAGTGCAGAACTCAAGCTCTGCCTTCATTAACTCATATGCCTTCATAGGAGTTTGGAAAAATACTTGATCCTCATACTCAAAGGGTATATCCACTTTCTCAAAATTTAATGAAGAAAGTATCGAATCAATTTTGTCCTTTCCGGTAGCCGGCACAAAATAAATACCATATACATAGTTCAAGTCTCTTTTGCTTTCTATGAAAATAATGTCCTCTTTATCATGAATATAGATTTCAAATTGCTTAAAATTAACAATAGGCATTCTGCCGAACCTGAACTTGATAAACTCCATCTCTTTTAAAGACGGCATGTCCACATTCACGGATACAAATGGTTCTAAATCACGCAGTACGCTATTGATTGTATCTCGCTTCATCTCAAGTTCCTTGAAATAGCCCGCACGCCTCTCAAAGAAATCATGAGCCATATCTATTATTTCCATAGCCTTCTCTTCAGCCAGTTCTGTCCAAACATCTGATTCTAAATTTAGGTTAACCGCAAGCTTTTCAGCCTTTGTCATGTGGGCTGTGTAAGGATTCTCTGATAGACAGCTTTCCATACCCTTAATGTCTGTAATTTCTTTAAGAGCATATTCAAGCTGTATTTCATATTTTGCAATATAGTTTTGTATGGCTCTGTCAATGTCGTTCATATTGCCCATTATGTATAAAAACTGCATTTTTTCGAGCATGACTGTCCCCCTATCTGTTAAGATATTTGAATGCCTTCATTATTTTGTTTTGCGTTAGAAGTTAACAAATTAACTTTTCATTGACTCAATCTTTGCTGAGAAGGTGGTAAAAGCGAATCATTAACTCACCCTAATGAAAACTATATTTCTTATAATTCACCGACTCGATTATAGAGATAATACGTCTAAGCTCCATCTCCTTTTTAAAAAGGTATTGAATTATAAGTGCTATGGAGTTTGGGTTTCTTCGTCGGGCGCGCCTGCAAGCATCCCCTACAGATTTGTAGAGCGTCTCGCTCCCACCCTCCTCTTTCTCAAAATACACACCGTAGCACGTGTTCCTAATAAGTTCAAGCATTGCAGCTTCATTACTCGTCTCTATCAATTGATGTATTGTTTCTGGGGATATTCTGTAATTTATCGGCAGTATATATTTGTACATAAGATCTTTTGAGGGTTTATAATGTTTTTTTAGTCCATATAACCGAACGATATTATACATGTCTATCTCTGTGCCATTCACTTTAGTAGCAACAACTCTGTTAAACCCGCTTAGATATCTGCTTTTGGCTTTCCACAGATTAGTATAATAGTGCAAATCCAAGAGTATCTCAAGCTGGGCTAGAGTCATTTCCCCTCTGTAAGAACTTTTAAGAAGCTCATAAATTTTATTGCCTTTAAGTGTTTGGATAAATTCTTGAACCTGCAAATAAGTCAGCTTATTATCCCTATCAGTATTTATTTCATAAATTGTACGCAACTCTTTTTTTATCAATATAATTTGCCTTTTCATTAGCAAGCTCTCGAGATACTTTCTGATACTATTGTCATTTATGAAACTTTGAGTTTTCCCATAATCATCATCCAAAAATGAAAATGTCTGCGTTTCTATGCTTGTCCAATCATTTGTTAGACGTGCGTAAGGAATGTGACTTTTGAGTGCCATTATTACATCTTGGGTGCTTGAATAATTGTAAAGACTTATGTAGTCGTCATGGGAAAGAAGCTTTGCACTCATGCCCGATACTTTCGCATTTATCGCATTATATTTCATGATTGTGGTCAATTCCTCCTAAATTAGTAATGGAAAACGCAGGCGACCCCCGGAATACTCAAGGTATAGTGCCTGTCAACGAAAGGCTGCCGGCAAAGTGAATGATGTTGGCGCAGCCTGCTGCGTTTTTCATGAATGCCAGCGATCGAACAAGAAAAATCTATTAGGTTCTGGCGATGACTGGGAAGGATGAAGAAATCGACGTTAATTTGTGCGCGTTTTATGCTCAAATACCGTGTCGTCTTCCAGAATTTGGGGACGAGCAGCAAGCGTAGCTTGCGATCAGCTGAGGATGGCGTTACAGGGGGAAGTGACTATAGAAATATTCTCCGGTTTTAGTGTCTTACTTACTACCTCGCTTAATACCTCATCTTGCCACTTATTCGAATTTAAATCCCACTCTTCTTCAAGCTTGGTAATCTGAATGTTTGTCTCATCATCTATCTCAGTTTTTTTTGCATGGATATACTCTTTGCTATCTGCACGCATCTGGGCAATTTTAGCATTAATGTTTGCGTCTATTTCATCCAAAACTTCACCCGATTTTAACTTTATAGTGCTATCCAAATTGGCTAATTCATTTTCCATAGGCATTACTATAAGCTTGGCTTTTTGGTCAAGTTCAATTAGCTTATGTAAAATATTTTCCATAAATTCACTCCATATCAAAATAGGTATTTCTATAAATAAGTATCAATCAGAGAGCAGGAAATGTCAACAATTTCCAATTTGCAAATACTGTCATCTTTTTTAATAAGGGGAGCTCGATAACTCGCTTTTGCGAAATTTTCGGGCAGAATTTGTGCTAGGCGAAAAAGTGCGAACAGTGATCTGTCAGCTGTCACCAATGGCCGGCGGCGTAGCGAAAGATACCGGCGGGGCGAATCAAGATTTTTGCCGTAAACAAGGATCTTGAGGCACATCCCCGTAAGATAATCTTCTCTACTCTCCATCGACATGTTCGCGCTGACAAAGCATAGTGCGAATTCTACCGAAAAGGCAGCGGATTAGAATTATCGAATTATATAAAAAAATCCTACAGAATCTGCCACTCCCCTGTAGGATTTTAAGGTTTTTTGGATTTTAGCTAGCTCAGCAGCATATCTGAGATCACTTTCATTCAAATTACTCTATCCTGCCGCCTACTTTGACGCATGGATTTTTTAGTACTCACTCGCTTTAGACGATAAATAATGCAGCGCCTCCATTACTTTAGGAACAACTAAACATCTGCCTCGTAATTTGATAGTTATCATTAAGAAACTTTTTAAGCTCGTCATAATTTATAATCTACTTGCCTCCAAGTAGCTTTCAATAAATTCAGATGTTGGCAGGTTCGCTTTATCGAGCAGCCGCTCATACATTTAGATTCACCGCTTCATAGTACTGCTTTAGGAGGATTTGACTATAGTGTTATACTATCTCTGAGTACACACAGCAATCAACAAAATGGTCATTAACCATGCCCGTAGCTTGCATAAACGCATAAATTATGGTCGATCCTACAAATTTAAACCCCATTTTTTTCAAGTCCTTGCTTATCTTGTCGGAAATAGGAGTAGTCGCTGGCACATCGTCCATATGAATCCAATGGCCTATAATCGGCGTATAATCCACATAGCCCCATATAAATTTGTCAAAACTGTCATGCTTTTCGGCAATCTCTAAAAACAGTTTAGCATTAGTCACAGTTCCTTTAATTTTCAGGCGATTTCTGATTATTCCCTCATTTTGCATAAGCTCGTGGATTTTCGCATCATCGTAGTGGATAATTTTATTAGGGTCAAAGTCATCGAAGGCTTTTTTGAAATTTTCCCGCTTGTTAAGGATAGTAATCCACGAAAGGCCTGCCTGCATACCTTCTAAAATCAACATCTCAAACAATTTCCTATCATCATGGACTGGGCGCCCCCATTCATTGTCATGATAGTCTATATAGATTGGGCTCTCTCCAGCCCAAGAGCATCTTATTTTTTCCACGTTATCGCTCCTAATTTAAAGTGCTGCTGGAAGGTATAGTCACTCTTCTAGCAGCACTCGATTACTTAAGCCGTTTTCCAACGTTTCAACGATGGTAAATGTTCCTGCAGCATTTTTCTAGCGGAGTTCTCGTCGGGGCATACACCGTCCTTAATTAGAAACGGTATACAGCTCTCAATCATCTCCTCCAATGTTTCATTTGAGTTTGTGAAAGCACCGTTTGGAAAGCAATAACAGCAATACTCATCATTTATTGTAGCATCAGCATTCTTTCCATAAAGACTTTCATCTTCCATTGGCATTCCACAGCTTTGACACATTTTTAAATTCTGCATATTTAACTCGCTCCTTTTCTCGTCAAGCAACATAAAAGTATCCAATATCCGGGTGATACTTGACCTTTTCAGGTCGCCTGGCTATGTTTTTTCAAATATATCATACTAATATGACAACAGCACGTCATATTATAAATATTTGTTCAAAATCTTTTGTGATTTATCTCTTATTATCTCCTTTATATGTTCAGGAGCAAGCACCTCTACGTATTCTCCAAAAGACAATATTAACCCATAAAGCCATTCATCTTCTGGCCATATGACTGACACTATATGGCTTCCGTCAGCTTGCAGCTCTCCAAACCCAAAATCATCATATATGCGATAGGTCATTTCCGGAGCAATTTTAAGCACTAAATTTACTTCTGGCCGCCGGTGATTGGGCTTATCGTTATCAGGTGGGTTCGCAGACAAATCTCGCTTAGAAAAATTTTTATCTGTTACCTCCAAATTCCTCATGCGAGTCAGTTTAAACACTCGCATATCCTGCTTGTCTAAACAGTAGCCTTTGATATACCAAGACCTTAGTTTAAACCATAACTGAATCGGCTCAACATGGCGGCTGGTTTCTTCACCATAAGTACTGTAATAATTAAATAAAACTGTCCTATTCTCTAAAATTGCCTGCTTCAAGCCATGGAATATGTCTTCACTAGAAAAACTCCAACTGGTAAAATCAACTTCCAGCCACGGAATCATACTTTTATTAAAAATGGTCGAAAGCTTTTGCAGCACGCGATCCGCTTCATCAGATTTCACGGCAGATAGAGCCTGCAACGCATATAATATTTCATTCTGGTCCTGCTCGCTCAAAATAGATTTGTTTAGCACAAAGTCCGGCAAAATACTTATGCCGCCTCCCTTACCTTTTTCTGTATATACAGGGATTCCTGCCAGGCTCAAAACGTCTATGTCCCTATATATAGTCCGCGTTGAAACTCCAAATTTCTCAGCCAGCTCTCTGGCTGGTATAGTTTTTTTATTCATCAAAATATAAATTATTTCAAACAGTCTACTCGTTTGCATTTTTCATCACCTATTTCGTTATATCATAACTCGACCTTACCTCGCAAAGTCTCGTTGCGTTGGGACGAAACGCTTATGCGTTCCACTTATGTGCATATTGTATCACATAACTTGACAGCAATGTGTCATATTATAAAAAAATATTTTTGAAGATATATTAAAGTAAAAATATAAAAAAATTAAAAACTAGGCAACGTTCTAGAGATTTAGAAAGGATATATATATATAAGTAAAAAATTAAAAACTGGAGGGATATGATATGCTTCGAAAGAAAAAGCGCTTTAGAGTCAAACGCTACATTGTAAAATGAAGTGCGACAGCTAAAAGGAAAGTAGCCCATAAAGCCAAAACCAAGTAGAATAGAGTTTGACGAGAACACATTCACTTGAGGAGGCAAAAATGAGCTACCACCATTTTAACATATGTGAACGTGCAAAGATAGAAGAACTTAATAAATTAGGTTTTTCTACTCGAGCTATAGCAATTCGCATTAATCGGCATCATAGCAGCATAGCACGAGAGTTGTTACG
>Ga0123352_10006284_pt1 | contig 18153 bp, 7 predicted proteins | sample TergutLab28metaG_FD_89700 | JGI IMG/M metagenome (GOLD analysis project Ga0123352, IMG submission 89700) | Labiotermes labralis P1 segment gut microbial communities from Petit-Saut dam, French Guiana - Lab288 P1 | ecosystem: Host-associated > Arthropoda: Insects > Digestive system > Gut ... | reverse complement strand
GGCGGACGCTTGTGAGTGCGGTAATGAACCTTCGGGTTCCGTGAAATGCGGGGAATTTCTTGACTAGCTGCAAACCAGTTAGCTTCTCAAGAAGGACTCTGCACCATGGAGTAAGTAAATAAATATGTTAGTTTAATGCATGAACTTAAAAAAAATGGAAAAGTACTGACGAGTAAATCTGTTGGGTTCGGGCCCTCGTCTTATGAAAAAAGAATTTACCAGGCCTGGGCCTCACAACGGTTGAGAAACACTGCACTAACGCATTCAAACTTGTCCTGATCCAACGTACCGCCACAAAATAAATAATGAACATATTGTTGGCCTATGTACAGTCATCCACATACACCATACATATTAAATTAATAATGTATATAGTTTAAACGATAGTGGTAACTACCCATGTCAACAAAAGTAACGTTTAAAAACTTCGTATTTTTTTCCACAAAATTATTTGTTTCTTAATATTTTACTATCAACATTATTTCCCCAAACAGCATGAACTGATTAGTATTTCTACTAAAGAAAAAAAAATTGTTCTCCGCACCAAAATATCCTCAAAATACAAAATACAATCAAACTGAAAATTCAGACCAAATGCACCGCCGTTTTCCTCGTCTGCATGCTCCACTTCCCACCGCCTTTGTTTCCCCAGATTCTGAAATCCCTGACCTGCCTCCAGACTAATTTACAAGAAGGATGAGCGGGCACAGCCTCGGAGAATTCAGAGCAGTACATTTTGTCCTCCCTCCCCAAGTGTAATAAATGTAGGCCTCTCGCCACGGATATCCGGAATCCGTCCCGTGACAGTTTACGTGAAATTCGTAGTGATCGAAGTGGCACTGAAATGTTACTCTCCTACCAATTTGGTATTCCCTGCCAGTATCACTTCACTAATGGTCTACACTCATCTTCATCTTCATACTGCTCATGTCAGATCGAAAAATTGGCGAAGCCTGGGAACCTTCAAATAAACAAATATTTTTCGAAATTCGGGAGTACTGGGAAGAAAAGTGACTTTATTTTGCAGTCTTGAGAGCGTTAATGCCTGTCTGTCCAGCACGTCCATTTTTGGTTTCTTAATTTCTGTGTCTTCGAAAAGATTTTGCGTAGGAAACTGCTGTGCTATAAAGGCAGCTAGCGGTGCGAGGTTGTGTTCTCGTGGCGCACGCCACTTGCTGCCTCCACTGCTGTGGAGCCAATGTTTATCTGGAACACGCAACTGCTATCATCAGAGAGCTTTCATTCTGCACATACACCTATAAAACCATAAGCACAATGACCACAATATTTCCGGGAATTTAATGTTATACACAATTTTACGCTTTGTGTAGCGATGTGTGAGTTATTAATTACTGTAATATAAGATCAAGCCAATTAAGATTCTACATTAAATGGTTGCTTATCAGAAATAGTAAAGCTTAAACATAATGTTATTTAGTTGCGTTATTAGAACAAACTAGTGCTTCAATAGAACATTATAGTAGCAATTAAGTTAAAGTTGTTCCTGTGATTAAGCCTTTGGCCATGACAACATATTAAGGAATGTAGAGGTAGAGCTCAACATCTTCTAAGTCTTAGCATTATAGGGAGGTGAGCGGTCACCTTCCCTCTGTAGACGCCACTGTTCCCTGATTTGATAGAGCCCCTAATACGTTCAGCTTATAACGTAAGGTGCTTCCTGAACAATTACTTACCCTGAACCAATGACTTTCACTAATATTATGACGATGATGATAGCATAATAAGTCACGCAAGCTATAATGCCACTGGACGGACATTAACGAATGAGAGTGGCGATGAAAGATGCGTACGAAGTTTTCGTCGTAAAATCAAAAGGGAACAGTCCATTGGCGGGAGGTAGGAATATACGAATGTGGAATATATAACTTTTATCATGAGAAATGGCTGTAAGAATATATAACTGGGGTAACTCGACTTCATGTAGGATAAAATGGCGGCTTCCTGCTTGGCGCCTTCACTTGCTTCACCTGAGTCATGTAAGATGGACATCCAACATGCTTTTTTTTAAACACATTATAGGATTTTCAGAAAATAAATGCCGTATATAACGAAAATCACCTGTAATTGTTAGCATTCCTGTCAAAATCATTCAGTTAGTATACTTGAGATAACAAGCGAAACTGCCTCCCGCCTCGCCCCAAAATGGTGGGAGACACCAGAGAAGAACAACAACAAAGCCGCCTGTCTTCTTCATAGAGTAAATTTTCGTAAACGAACAACTATTGCTTCAAAAAGTCCAATACAGATAAACTAATTGTTCTATGAAAAAGTATAAACTCATTTCTCGGAAGGGAGGGAAGACCAACCTCTAACAACTGCATTGACTTCCAGTGATCGTGAAGGCGTTGTGATAAGAGCATATCCACTTCACCTACCGGAAAATAGTCAAGATTTTAAAAGCTTATCAAAAGAAAGGCAGAAATTCAGCTGCTGACAATTTCTGTTATCACACGCAATATCAAAAGGATCGACATTCTGCTGAGAAAATTCTTTCTCTTTTTCTGCTAATTTTGGAACTATGACATCCAGCCAAGTTGCCATTCTCCGTACTTGGGAGACGTGTTTCATTCTTTGCAAAGAAGCAGTCGATTTATAACTTTCCGCAATGCGAATCACTAGTTTTCCCTTCCAGCGCAAACATTACAAACTTGGCACTGTGTTCCAGAGTGTTGCGCACTAGCCACGGAACATGTCTTGCTGCTCTACACAAAATTAAATCTAGAGACAGTTTTTTACAGTTAAATTCATGCTTCGCCATTACACTCTGCAGCAGAAGTCTTTGTCATTTCTTATTTTTGTAACTAAAGGACGGCGAAGCCGGTGTGTCTGTTTCAAGGAGGCATCCTATGTGTGATGCTGCACGCACTGATGAATGTGTATCTATACATGTATACAACATTAAAGGCTGCAATTATAAAAGTTATTGTCCAATATTTTCCCCAAAACTATTTTATTTAAATAATTAAAAGGTAATAAAAGCCTTTAGAGTGAGCACCTTCCCTTTATTTTGCCGCAGGGTTAAGTTCATCACGTGTGTGTAATTATATCGTTGTCCGACTAGACATATATATCTTACATCCTGCTGTACTGCAATTAGCCTATCTGGATTAAAGCCAATCTACAATGTGAAAGTAAATATGTCCCTGTGTAAGCCACAAAGGCATGCGAGGAAGTGGTCAGCTCTGCGTCCCGACAAATTTACTTCTGAAACAGTCTCCCGATACCTCCTGAATCCACGAATTAGAGAAATAATTCTTAAGTTCCTTCGTATAAGAATTATATAGGAGAAAAGTCAAAGGTTTTCCTCAGTTCCCTAGGAATAATCCCTGTGACACCCCAAGTGTCCTCGGGCCGCGAGAAGGAAAGCACTGTTCTAGATCGCAGCATTTGCAGGCATAATGCAGCACAGCTTAACACAGACTGAAAGGTGCATTTTGGAATGTGACGACGTGTACTGAGGGAGACAAGTATTGTGAAGACGTTTCGGAGGAGCGTGCTGCCTTGACATTCAGGGTAGAAAATGGAGAACAGCACATTTCCTCCGAAATGTTGACACACGTCACCAAACTGCACGGTGTCACGCCGCTGAAAACAAAAGCACGCGTTAGCATCGCCGTGACAATAACAAATGTCACATATAACGCAAAACCTTTAGCGCCTTGTCTTAGCCGACTTCCCTGAGGACTGCTCTTAAACACTTTACTTACTCCTTGTACTATCTATTCTGTTAATATGACCGATCCAATTCAAATAACTTATTATGACAAATGAAAGTATACCTAAATTTCCAAACAGCTACATTAATTATATATTATTTCGCTTTCCCCCTTTTTTCGTTTACTTTAATTCCCCAAACATTATTCGAAAAACCGTTCTTTCAAAAAGCAGCCAGCTGTTTATTAATATTTTTATTCACTGCCCAAGATCCTGCCGTATTTTGTCACTGGTCTTATTAATGTCTTACAGATTTTTTATTTTTTATTTTTTTGCTATGAATACTGATTGACTCTTAAGTAAAGGAATAATACATAGCATGTTCTGTTTGCATCCGTAATTCTTTTTTTTAACCTCTGGTCTTCATTAACTTTTATTTGTTAGAACTGTACCAACAAACGAAAAATTAGTTACTACGAAATTTTAATGCTTCCACTTATGTATAAAATTTACATCCTGCGTCCCTAATTACATGGTGCTGTGTATGACCATATCAGAACTAACAAATCACGAAACATTCTACACTCATTGGAAAATCACGTTCCTGGTTATCTGCACAAACTATTCGTGAGGATGATTAAATCACAGCGTCATGCCCACTTCATCAACCGTCATCTAATTACGAGGGTCTGACAAGAACAAATTACTCTGAAACGATGGATTTCCAATACATCGTTACTGGCCGTAATGGATTTGACGTCACAGGTATTTGATTTGAAATACCATACACATATTCGCTGCAAATTATAAAAGATTCAGGTTAAATTCAAACTTACACAGGCTGTTTACGACTCGAAAAGTTATTCAATTCTGTAATGTTAGATAATGATAGCATTCACAATTAAATACAAACTGTAAACAAACCTTTAATTCACAGGTACACGCTTTTAATCTTCATATTTCTCAAATGCCGAACTAAATTGAATTGTCGTTTACTTGAGGTGGGACCTGCCAAAATATTTACAGACATTGCCTTGTTAAGTCTCTGCACCTACATGCGGAGGAGTCACACAACTTTAACACAGCCTAGAATTAACACCACCTTCTGCCACTCATCCCAATAACAGTACGGAATCCCGCTTTCAGGAGCGTGTGCATAGCCGTATAAAAACACCTATTTTCTTCGTCATATTCTTCCGTCCGTTCGTCTGTCCGTATGTATCAGTGCGGCCTCCTGATGGACAGAGTTTCATTTTATATATACACATATATAAAATACAGGTGACTTTTATAAAAATCTGTCGATAAACTCCAAATTTAGCTAAAATCGGACAAAAATATCGGACAATTGACATGATGACGGAATTAAATTCCATTGTTGCCGGCGGCATTCAATCGCCACAACAGCGCTCTCTTCGAATGGAATGGTATTAGCCTCTTAGGTTAACCGAGGATGTATAAATATTACGCGAATGCGCCACGTTAGTTTATACATGCATTTTCTGAATATGGTAGCAAAGAGGAAATCCTACTTCAACAGCGCGACAAAACTGGTAGTCAAATAAGCAAGCCTATTCAATTATGTTAGTGACTGTGCTGTCACGATAGATTTACCTACTGCTGTTCTTCCTTTTATAAGGAATGGGCACTACAAGTCAGTTCGATTTTTAGAAGTTTCAAACTGATGTTTCCAACCATGTCGATGTTTTCCAATGTCTCGTTGCCTTTGGGATTACAAAAGTTAACTAATTTTACTGGTCAAACACCTTACATCCTAATTACACAGTGTCTCAAATTTAACCGACGTTTTGCAGTAATATATATATATATATATATAGTCTGTATCATACAAGTGCTCCTAAACAGTTCCTAATTCTCGTGCGCACACTATTTTTAGCTTACACAGGTCCATTAAAACGGACGCAAGAAGTTCTTCCAAAAGTTCGGTACAACAACGTATCACATCCCAACAGACCTAAATCTTCAGTTTCTGCAAAATTACTGTTCAGTCAGCATGATTTGTTCTTTGTATGGGATATGCCGTTGTGTTAGGAATAATGATTTACTGAATATTTCACCCACAACAACGCCGATTAATGCAATTTTCATTTGTATCAACTCTGTTACATGTTTCGGAGACAATATCACGCCATCACCACGCCTGTATATGAGTTTACATACAAAAGTATTCAGTATTAATAAGCTCAATGATGGAAAGTAAGGAAATCTCGTGCCTTCCCTACAAGAAGATTTATGTGTTAAAAATTGCATTCATCTAAGTTATTGTCGTTCAAGTGTAAAGTTAAAAGTATACAATATCACGAAATTAGCAAATTTATAAAAATAATGTAGTATGCGTTAAAACACAATGACAACTTTAGGCTCGAGGAAGGAATGGATATCTTAGGCTTTATAAAAGAAACTACAATTTAAAAATTATGCATACACACTACAAAATATTCTACAGTGACATAGTGCAAGCACTAACTAAACGCGTTAGGCCTATATAAAATTGCTGAGCATCATGTCGTAATTACTCGTATGCTTGAATCATTTTTTTTTCAAATACACTACTGAATTTTCGCCGAAGAGGAGAAATTTGCCAAAGACAATACACCGAGTAACTTTGACACTCGATACGCCATCCACCCATGTTCAAATATTGAATATGGGCCACAAGAAGTTGGCGTCATTAAAGCTAGCAAAGTGAGATCTAGTGGATATATCTATGTATGTTCCCACTTAGAAATTCGATTACGTAATTACCTTTCGTACTTTTGGTTACTTATGTGGAGAATGGCAGACTTGTCCTTTGGACAAGGTTACCAAACTGATTTCTCCATCCTTCTTTTGTCACATTTACCTTCCACATTACCTAACTTTATTTTAAAAACCATTAACAATGATACGCTACTTATTATTTACCAAAATACTAAGAAGTTATATTCTAATTTATGTAAATTTTATTTTCAGTGATAATAATTTTGCTTAAATTCGGCGTTTGCTTTCATGAGATATCCAGTTAGAGGGCTAACAATGGAAACTTTGTAAGCACTTAAAATTATTCCACACATTGCAGCTTATGCGTAATAACCTGCCTGGTGTAACACGCCATCACAGCTACAAGTACCATTCAAGATATTTGTCAACACATATTAACAAAAATAGATCAAAATTTTTTAATTTTTGTATATGCGTTCCAAACGTAGGGAACAATATTACTGACACACTTTACCCACTGCCTTTTCAGGCCTCCTCAAGTTATGCCCACGCTAATGTTTTGTGTGTGTGTGTGTTTATCCGAAAAATAATGTCTTTGAACTCCAGAATCAACTAATCTGACTTAATCTTCTGCAAGTTTCTCTGTTTCTCAGGTGAATTTTGCGAAAGAATTATGGCATAGATTTTGTTAGCTTCCGAAGTATATAATAAACTCATAAATATACGTCAGCACAACAAATATTTATTGGAGCAATAAGCTACATGTTTCGACCTGTTAACATGTCATCATCAGGCCTCCAGCAGAATAAGTCAAAGGTGCTGTTAAGAAATTTAGATCCCAATGTTTTTTATAGTTGTAAACAAATATAAAATCTGGTACTAGATAAAATATGATACATACATTATCTACTTAAAATAGTTAAAATATGAGTAGGTATCTGACACCTAGGACAGTGTTTGTCATCATTAAATTCTGGACTATGGGTGCTACTGTATTTACACTCGGTGTGACACTGCCTCTCGGGGATTTCCGTGTAGCCCAGTATATTTCAAATTGACGGTCAGAACTGGCAAATTGTTATTATCTGTATTTCCAACTGGCTAAGTTGTATGGGTCGACCTTGTGTTAGGATTGGTGACACGCTGGGAAGGTATCCGTCGTGTGTAGGGTCCGTTGTATGTTTTCACTTGAGATGTAAACTGTTCTTCCTATAGAGCTGTATTCACTGCGTGTAAAAATGCTGTGCCTCTGCTGTGTGTGACGTCAGGTTGGATCTCCCCGTTGAACTGTCTTCCCCTTCCGTTCACTGTCAAATCGCAAGCGTATAGCGTGACCTATATTGAACCAACTTTTATCACACATGCATGTTTCAGTACTCCACCTACTGTTCTATTCTCAGATTACGCACAAAGCTATTTTCAAAGTAAACTACAGCGTGTCGAATGAAACGGAGAGGCATCACGAATTATGGATAGAGTAATAATGACCCATTTTAAGATAATAAAATACCTCAGAATTTGCCAGCATTAAGTGGGAAAAAAAAGCGCGAAAATATCAGTCGGACATCAGATAGACTAAACGTTGGAAATGTACCTGCCGAACGTACACTGAAAGTGTATTTGTAACACAAACATGCTTGGAAATCCACTGAGGTAAATGTCGCATTTATGGCTACGATCAGAAATAGTGGAAGACGTACAAAATGTTGCTGGGTAAACCTGACGGAAAACCTTCACGTAGGAGACAGATAAGTTGATGGAAATTACCATCAAAACGCACTTCTTTTCGATGATGGGCGTAGGACGGGACTGGCACAAAATTATATAATACTTCGGTGTTAGCTTCCTTAAGATTTCGGAATTTGTTAACAAAGTACTTGTCACACAGTATGTCTGTATTCTTATAGAAAGGTACATCCTAACGTTAATTTTCATATCTGTAAAATTAAAACCGTTCCTTTAATGTTGCTGTAAGATCCAAGCTTATGCATTTGTGGATATTTTTAGCAAAGTCCGCTTTCAGTCTTGTGGAAACAAAAGAACAAGCCTTCCGGTGTGAAACGTAGCCTCCTTCCGCCTCAGTTTGGTAGGCCATGTGGTGTGGAGCTCACACACACACACACATTTGGCATGTTACAAGCAATCTTTATTCCACTGGGTTCCTTGAATGGGGGCTCTATCTGTACTTTTTAGAACCTGGCACAAAACAGTTGATCGTCTATTCATTAATGACTTCGCTACCGAACAATAGAGTGTGTTTCACCGTACTTTCACAGCCACAAATTGAGGGAAAGATTTAAATAGCTCACTTTGTACAACTTTAATTGGTAGGCATACTCTTGAAAGACGCGAGGTCGTTGTTTCGATCTCCTCTTTTGTGTTCTGGTGGTTTGAACCTCGATCCTTGGGATAACTACCTGACTAAGGAGTTCTTGGTTTTCATCAGTCCCTCCAAGCAAACGCTGGAATTGTATACTGAAGTAGGCTGACATATTCCATCCGAATTCTTCCTATTCATCACACACTTTTAGGGGTGGTCACCCTTATCCTCAACACAATAAAGATTTCATCCTAGAAGAGGCCACGAAGGCCCAGAAGGGAGTAGAGTTATAGCTCTACTCTTTCTTTAACCTCGGCGGTAGATGGGGGTTGGTAGTCAAAGCCCGGGGCGCTTGACCCCGAGGAATGATTCGGTACCCATTTTACAGGAGGCGGGTTAGACCCCAGAGCCGGTCTGGACGGGTGCGAAAAATTCCGTCACCACCGGGATTCGATCCCCGTACCGTCCAGCCCGTAGCTAACGTCGACGTTATATTGTGGTGATTGTGCATGTTCACACTGCAGTCACTCTGTCCCCTTGGGAAAAAGGTGCCGGCTTTCATTGAATAGGAAACTAGAAAGGACCCACGACCGTTATGGGCGCTTTGGAGAAATCTGCTGGAAATGGAGTCCCAACGCTGCTGCCTCTACCTCGTCACATAATTATCATAATGAATCAGTTATGCTAGTACATTATACGGAGTTACAAAGAATCGCTAAAAATAAAATAAATAGTAAAGTCAAAATTTCGACACAAATAATGCCAATTGGTACGAAACTTGGCTTATAGAAAATCCATCACATTCAGATCATACATAAATACGGCAATGATGTTTTAAGTCCAAAGAATTTCCTGAAACGACGTGGGAGCCCAAACGCGTTTTTTGAGTTTTAGTAGCTTCTCTTGATAAGACCATCAGAGAAAGTACGACATCAGAGACAACTCAAAATGCATAGATTTAAACAACAATCATGGGGGCGACAAGAATTAGGATGGCAAAAAACACGTAAGCCAAATCTGCCTTGAAAATCACGGGAGCAGCTCTTAAGCACCTAACCCAGGGAATATACAACGATGGCGTTTACGTATCGTTAAATAATTTACGAATTAATCAGTAAACATGTCTCCTTTTACACTGTCCATTTATCATCAAAACGTGACCTACATAAACTTCCAAATAGCTTAAATTCAAGAACTGCTCTCTGTAAGAGCTAAGTAATGATCCCGCAGACAACGGATGCAAAAGGCAACCTGAAAAATTCCTCAGCCGAACACGAAACAGCACTCTGTAGTAATCCAGTTTCACCCTGACAGGAACTTCTGAAGTCTGTTTGGGGAGAGCACACACGAATAAAAATAGCTGTCGCGCGCAACACCAATCACTAAATCGTAACTGCGATTTTCCTACAATACTCTAAACAGAGCGCATAAGTGTTTCAACTCCGTTTGTATAATGTATTATTTACTGTCAGTACACAACAATATATCAGTACAATGATACAATATATATAGTTAGGTCACATTACGGCTACATGCTTCGACCGTAAACGGTCATCTTCAGGCCAATGAAGAACATTATTAAGGTACCTTAAAGTAGCCATAATGTGACCTAATTGTATACATTGTATCACCGTACTGATATATTGTTGTGTACTGACAGTACATAATACATGATAAAAATTTGTTAATACACAACGGGATGGCCTCTGTCAAATTCATAGCTAGTCTGCTACTTTATTGTACCTTAATAATGTTCTTCATTGACCTGAAGATGACCGTTTACTTTCGAAACATGTAGCCGTAATGTGACCTAATTGTATATATTGTACCATTGTACTGATATATTGTTTATATTGACGGTATATAATATATTATACTAATTTGTTAATACACAACGGGATGGCCTCTGCCAAAAAAATAATTTTAACTCCGTCTTCTATGTAGTGTTTAACGACGCTGTCTGTACCTAAGAACCTAAGCCGCTAAACAGTCCAACTGATTAATCGAAAAGATGTGAAGGAAAGAGATCTTCACATATTTAAGGGCTATATCGCTGTAAGGGTCTGGAGAAAGGGACGAAAATAACGAAATTTCATTCAGAATAGCCGGACTCTTGGCCAAGATTCGAAGTAATCGCCTCCAGAATACAAACCAGAAGTTTTATGTCTGAGGTGCAATTTTTTTTTTCTTTTAGCAAAGTCGTGTTTAGAACTGAATGCAACAAATCTTTCTACTCGCCAACTTCGATTACCACACGTGGCAAGTATAAATTTTCAGCATACGTAAAAAAGTTCAGTGTAAAAATTTACTGATATACGGTCATGAAGTGCATAAATTGGATTTAAAAATAGCAGAATATTTAACAAAGCTGTTTGTTACATTGGCTGTGTTCAGTGCTAAAGATGGTCATCACGTTCAGCGAATAAATGGTGTGAAAAACATCATGATCAGTGTCAAGGTCATATTCTGGCAGTCATTTTGGTGAACCGAGGAAAATCACACGTGCTCTCACACATTCTAACAGGTGTCATCGCCAAGAAGTGAAGAGGGCACTTTTCCAGTGCGTTTGAGGACAAGTCGAAATTCATTGAAACAATCGTAAAAGGAAGAAGAAAGAATATTTAAGACGTGAATCATAGAGCCCATTTAAATACATGAAGCATCAAATGTTTCACGCTCAACTCGTCAAGAAATTCCTCGCATATTATGGACCACGAAGATTCATTACTGTTCAAATCGGTCCGCCGCTTTCGAATCGTGTTCTGAACCAGACCAGATTTAGTACTATTTCTGTTCAAATTATTTTTAAAATTATCCTTATCCGTTTTTTAACCAAGTGAACTCTTGCCTTCAGGTTTTTCTGCTAAAATTATTTAAGATATTCTGATTCCTTCTTGCTCTTTTTATTTTTCCTAATTTTACACTAATAAATATAATCTTAAGAGTTGAATTAAAATTATTATTTCTAACCCCAAGGTATGGTTATATAAAAGTAAATTCTTTCATCTGAAAACCCATTTCTTATGCTACAGCCACTTACATTCTGAAAAATAAATGTAAGAGTGAAGCGTATGTTTATTGGACCGTGCATCATCTTGATAGTTGAATAAAAAGAGACCAACTTGATGTCACTTGCTTCATTATTTCATTATTTACTGCTCAACATGTTTCGGATGTTAATACATCCAACCTCAGGAGCTTTGCGACTTATTTGTTGAGTTATTTCATGGGTTGTATTGCTCTGGTTCGATGTGTGTTGGTGTTACGTTTTGGTTTGGCTGGGGTGGTGTGGTATCCGTATGCAAGCTGAAGCACTAGTGCATCGAACCAGAGCAATACAACCCATGAAATAACTTAATAAATAAGTCGCAAGCTCCTGAGGATGGATGTATTAACATCCGAAACATATTGAGCATTGAATAATGAAATAATAAAGCAAGTGACATCAAATTGATCTCTCTTTATTCAACATGTAAGAGTTTTAATAATTTTAACATAAATCCTTACCGCAACATTGCTGATCCATGCTCATAACAAGAGCATGTTAGCCATAACACAGAAAACCTTATAAAATATATCAAAAGGTAAAAATGCCCTTGTGCACGCGATGAAGGCGTATGGATGGAGTAGAATTACAGCTCCATTAATTCTTGGGACCGTCACTAGATTAATTTATGTTGTCAACTTCATGCCCGGGCCGCTATAACCCTGCAGGAAGAATCATCTTTACCCACTGAACAAGAGGCTGGGTGGACCTTAGAGCCGGTCTGGACGTTTCGGAGAAGAGAAATATCTCTTGCCCCTGCCGGGATCCGAGTACCAGGTCGTCCGGCCCAGTAAAGAATATGTGAAACCCTACATTTCGGAAACTGCAAATTACGTAGCATACCTCGTCCAGTTATTTTCTGCTTTTTGCATCGAGACGTGTTCCAGTGAATTTTACCTCCTCAGTGACCTGGCCAGTCTTGGCATTTTTCCTGCCTTCTGTCTATGGTTAGCTAACCCCGCATGTTCTATTCCGCACTTCCTTAGCTGCAGCAAGTTATGCTAATCTTGATTATCTCACAAAGCAGAGATAATGGCAGGCCTTCTCTAACTGAGGACGTCACTTCGAGTGACAATGGAGATGTTCTAGGAGGAAGTCGTTATTGGCCATTGAACTTGATAGCTCCCACAAAAGAAATTCAGACTTTCGTTATGTGGTGTACGTTGATTACAGAAGCCAGTTATCTATAGCGATATGTTTTATGTTCTTGTCAGTCACTGAGGCCCGTCTCCTCAATACCTTTTTATCCCTAGGACCAAATACTTTCAGAACTTGTTCTTTGTTAAACTTTTACTGAGAAGGCTAAGGTGTGTTTTAAACTGTATAATATATAGCTACGAAACACTCTTCCAGGAGAATGCTGGAGCATCACTGACGATAAATAAGCAATCGCCTCCAAATGAATAATCTATTTCTATTCATATTATGTTTATTAACTTCCCATTTGCCACTATCGCTTTATTCTCTCTAAGCTCCAGATTTTAACAATTTGCTGAATCGCTGGTTTCGTTTTCTTCTCTCATATTTTCCCTCATTTTTGTTACTACAATATTCTATCTTCATCACATTTCCATAAGTTGGCTGCAAGAAAGTAACTACTGAGGGAATAGGTTACAGCTGCTGATCATATTTAATTAAGAATTTCATCTTGAAATGATTATAGTCGTTTAACTAATCACAAAATTCACCGTATTTTAGAAGGCACAAAAATTCATCACGTTGTTCGAAAGAGCATATTTTAAATATCAAATGATACTGCAACAAAAACAAAACAATTATAATACTTATGATACCGCAATAAAGGCAAAACAGTTATAGTAGAAATATCATCATCACCTTCCTTTCAAGTAATAAGCCTAGTGGCCTGTTACGGTCTCCCGCCATCTCTTTGCAGATCTCCCTTTTGACTGTGTTTCTTTGGAGATGTAGTGAAGCAACCTTCTTAGTGGTCTGGAACGTTCCATTTGATTTAAATGCTTCTGCTGTGTGTGTTATTTTAATGTATTATGTTATTGATTCATTTCTTTTATAGTCTCAAAGACTAGAGTCAGCAGTTTTTCTCAAAAATTTAACTTCGGCAGATGTCAGACACAGTTCGTCCTGCTGTCTGATGATCCAAGCTTCGCTACCATTACTGAGTACTGGTTCTACCAGCGGTATATAAGCTTTCATTCTTATGTGTCTTTGAACGTTATTTGTTTTGCATACTTGGTTAATTATTCTAAGTAACTTAAGACATCACACAGCTTATTCTGTGTCTGAGTCTACACTTTTCTTCCTATTATTTACATATGTGTGAAAATCATAGACAGGACTACTAAATTTGCGTTATAAACCGTAAGAATTAGGATTAATTTGGAGAAGTTACGAGACCAAACATCGTAAATAACAATTAACTTCAGTACGGTCACCATAATAAAATGTCTTAAAATGCGATAAGTAACGGGAAAAGGTGTTTATTGCGGCTTTAAGAATAAAGAACCTGCGCAGAGTAAGGTTTGGGCATTTGAGGAATCGTGATTCTCTTTCCGGCAGCATCAAGGAATGTTATCTTCTCTCAAAGCGTCAGAATCTGCTCGGAGTCCGACAAAGCCTTACATTTCAGTGGGTAACGGGGTATTTTTCTTCAGGGTAAAAAGGCCGGCACGTGAAACTGACCACTCGTCTACTGCCGAGGTTAAGAATGACTGTTTAAATCATTGCTCCCCCTATTACTTCTTGGTGCACACAGCGGTAACTTCACTATCCAAAATGCAGAAATCATGGTTTCTGAGGACAGATGAATTACCGTAACACACATTCGGATCACTTGCGGTCTTTGCCCCAAAGAGATAAACTAATTTGAAGCTGTATGGAATTAAAGCCTTTCAAACTACAGAAAGATATTCAAGCGTGACCGTGGCTTCTATAAGAATAAACCATTCTGAGAAATTTTAGCTCAATGCCGTTCCAGCACTTTCATTTGAATTTCTTCACAAAAAAGGCAAGAAAATGAAAAACAGTGGTAATAATTTGAAAGTCGTGGGCTTAGAAGACGGAACAACATGTGCTACGCCGGACTTGATTACAGAGCAGTAACAAGCTCCGTTATGGTACGAATCAACATAATTACACCTTTGAGTTAGGCATGTCAGAATGTTTGGAAACGACACATTACATTGCTCCTGAGACCAAATTTCATAATTTATTAGAGTGAACCAAAACTTCATAATCGACATTCTACATAGATTATAGAAAATTAACCCTCTAAAGAAGAAGCGAGACTGCTTTATTTAAAAACCCAGTTCGTACCAGTAAACACTTTTCATCTCGGTTATGAAAACCAGTCAGTTTATGTTGTAAGTGGCACAAGTCGCTCTTTTTTTCTGAGATAGACACATAAATACAATGTGGGCACAGAGTAAAATTCTTGAATGCTAAACTTGTTGGTGCATCACGTAACCAGTACGCTTTAAACGGTTAATAAAATTCATTAATATGCTTAACTGAAAAATAATGTGTAACACTTCACAATCCCCCAGACTTAGAATGTGTAATTCTGCATTTTGTCCTTGATATTTGCATGTTTCATACATATGATTCTTGCAGTAAAGAGGAATCTATTCTCAACACAGCATTCATGGCTTGGTCTTTCTAAAGAAAGCACTTCATCTGACAGACAAACATAAGGTAAAGTTCTCCTTGTAACGTGTCATGACGGCACAGAAGACGAGTACGTATGGCTCTACTCTGTGTTACCCTTGGCGCTAGACGGCGGTAGGTAGTCAACGCCACATCCCCTTCATTACCTGATACCCACTGAATGAGCCTGGATGGACCACAGGGCCGGTCTGGACGGGTTCTGGCGAAGAGAAAATTCCTTGCCGCCACTGGGTGTTGAACCCCGACAGTCCACCCAGTAAAGAGTCGCTATACCGACTACACCTTTCCGGTCGCCTCTGTCACGCAATAAATGAATAGGTGTGTAAAGTTAATGAGTTCTGTTCTTCAAGGCTGTGCTATGGCTCAGGAGGCTAATCGCCAGCTTTCAATATGAAGGTCTGGGTTTAGTCCCGATCTGTCTTTTTGACATGTATATTGTAGGGAGAAATCTTGAACGTTTTAATTTGTAAGCGACCATATTTATTTGATTTTTATTTTTTTGATGTGGTAGCTTTTAGATAGTATTATGTGTTCTAAAATTTACTTTTATATTGGTACCTGTAAAGAATGAAAGACGAGATTCATAAAAAGCATCTCTAAAGGCCCCAATAATAAAAACAGCCTTAAATACGGATATCATTATACAAAAATTATCACCTAAAATTTTAAAAAATAAAAAATATATGAAATATTGCACAACATAAATAAAGGTTCTTTATGACTAATGTACGGCGGTTTCATACGTACGAGGCAGTAAAGAAAAAACTGAATTAAATGAAAACCTATACAGATAGATACAAGCTGATTTGCGTAGCGTTGATCCTACATACACAATACAAGTAACAGCATACATACACACACACACACACACACACACACAAACACATATAGCGAGAGTGATTATCCGACAAACATATACCTATACAACTTAAGTAGGTCACTCCAGTACAACAGATGCGAACAGCGACACGATTTGATCGAGTATTTGATATACACAGCGTAGTGTACCTACGTGAGGTATTACTTTTACTTGCTTGCGAACTCCATGGAGCAGAGTCCTTCGTGAGAACCTAACCGGGTTTCAGCTACTCAAGAAATTCCCCGCATTTTATAGAACGCGAAGGTTCATTACCGCATTCACAGGTGCCGGCCACCTGTCCCTATCCTGAACCAGCACGGTCCAGTCCTTACCCCCACATCCTTTTCCTCAAGATTGATCTTATTATTATCCTCCCATCTACGCCTGGGTCTCCCAAATGGTATCTTTCCCACAGGTTTCCCCACCAAAACCATGTATACAACTATCCTATCTCCCATACGTGCTACATGTCTCGCCTATCTCATTCTTCTCGATTTGATCACTCTAATAATATTTGGTGAGAAGTAAGCTCCTCATTGTGTGTTTTTCTTCACTCCCCTGTTACCTCGTCTCTCTGAGATCCAAATATTCTCCTCTACACCCGATTCTCAAACACCCTCAGCCTACGTTCCCCCTCAATGTGAGCGACGAAGTACTGCTTTTACGGAATATTTAGTCTTAAATACAAACAGAACTACGACGCATATAAAAGAGAAATGTAATATAATTCACAAAAACAAGACAATATATAAGACCCAAAACAACAGAAGTACTGCCCTTCTCTCTCTCCCTCCCTCTCTCTCTCTCTCTCTCTCTCTCACACACACACACACACACACAGGATCAGTATTACAACGAATAATTTGGATATCAAATTACTGAACAATGCTGTGGACGTGTGGTGTGACTCAGCAAGTAAAACGGACCTTGTATTAACTACATTACATGACGACAACGAAGAATCCACACAAAAACAGCAGTCCTACTGACATATTTGTTTTCTTATCATTCACTTTTCATTAATATACTATATCCATTTTAAGAAAAGTCATACATGCTACTAGGGCAGTTTGGAACAAGATATTCGCCTGTTGATCCACCCATTGCCTAAACATAAGGCGAATTCGGGACGTAAATAACATACACGTAGTAGCTATATTCGACTACAGCAATATGTTTTCTTGTGCATTAAAATTTTATTAAGTGACTATAAATCTACTTTCTTTGGTTAATTGATGAAAAAATTAGAGACGATTAAGATTTACAAATTAACCTAGCGAATTATTTTGTTCGTAATTGTGACAACTCCCAATTTCGGACACGTAAAGTGTAACGCCGGTCCTGCACAAACGCACAAATATCAGTCTAATTACACTCAAATGAAAAGCGTAACAAATATTTACCAATTTAATGGGCAGATATTTAGGAAACTAAAACTCATAGATGTCTGGCAGATATAAAGCATTTTCTACGCCAGAATCAAGTTTCCAAACTAGTCTCAGTCAATTGTGAAGGAAAATTAGCAGAGCAGATGGAATCAGAAGGTACAGTTACAGTGGCAGTAGACTGTTTATAGCTGAGCCACTTTCCAAATTAACATTTCATTGTAGGGAATGGAAAATCCAGTGTCTGAAACCGGTAAGTGTTGGAGAATTTTCAGGTCTCCAAAACTGCTCCGTTGCCCACCCAAACTCCTAAAGAACGTGTAGCAAGGACTCTTTACCTAACGGCAAAGTAAAGCAGGTAGTGCGTAAGAATGACCACTTATTTTTATCTAATGCCAGAGTTAAGAATGGTAGGTTTTCGCCGTTTTTATATGCCACGCAGATCCTTAGGGTGCGTAGAGGTACAGCTCTACTCTTTCTAGGACCTCGGCACTAGATGGGGGGG
>Ga0123352_10006283_pt1 | contig 18156 bp, 13 predicted proteins | sample TergutLab28metaG_FD_89700 | JGI IMG/M metagenome (GOLD analysis project Ga0123352, IMG submission 89700) | Labiotermes labralis P1 segment gut microbial communities from Petit-Saut dam, French Guiana - Lab288 P1 | ecosystem: Host-associated > Arthropoda: Insects > Digestive system > Gut ... | reverse complement strand
GTGCCCTACAGTTGCTTTCCAATAAAGCTTTTGGAAATTTTCTCCCCCGCCTTTCCAAATTTATTTAATTTTTCCCCCCCCCCCCCCCCCCCAAAAAAAAAAAACACCAAGCCGTGTGAACCCTGCGGTCACTCTAGTTGTGCCTCTCGTGACTGTTGCAGATGTACATACCGACCGTTATCCGTACGTTGTGAGTTCATGAAACATGTGCTAATATGTTGATGTGGCACGGACGGTAATGAGATAATCTACCAGCATTTTTTCCTCCCGTTATTTCCTTATGCGTGACGTCATCGGCCGGTACATTACATTTGACGTAGTGTATGTATATTACAAGTAAAATCTCTACCTGCAAGTCTTGTCCCCTTCACGCATCCTCTCTCTCTCTCTCTCTCTCTCTCTCTGCATTGTACTGTTTGTTACACACTGTACTGAGAACACCGATAAGTTTCTCGAGTTTTGTCTTGTCTGCAACTGATTTTCGAGGAGATTAACAGCCTCTTAATGTCGAATTGCGCCTCATTTTTATTATTTTGCTTTTGCTCAGTTTTCCTAACGTACGTTGTACTTTATCTGGGTGTTGTTAGTTTTAAATTAATTGTTCGTCACAATAATAAGTATACAATATCGACCTCTATGAGCTGTACATGTAAATCATTTAGTATTATTTTGTATGTAAATCGGTGTATACGTAATAAGGCCCGTTTTTATCGAAGTCGCATATGACATGTACATAATGTTTCCTATGACACAGGTACTTCTGAACAGAAAGCCACACAGCATTTAGCTACATGTTTTCGATATACTGCGTTGAGAAATACAAATTTTTGTTTCTTTGTAGCATTGTGCTCATGTATTCTTCGTCTCTTTTTACACCTTGCTCTGAAGGAATTATCCACGGTCAGATTTGATTCTTGCTTGTTTGTGACGCGAATGTTCTTCAAAACTTGCAGGAGATTTGGTACAAAAGGAAGTTACGTGAACGAAAGGAGTATATACTCGTATAGTAACAGGTTCGCGTAACATTACTGTCTTTCTACCTTTTTCCGCAATTCAACCTTTCCTGATACTAGAAATGGTTTTACATTACTTTTAACTCTTTATTCTGAGACAAGAGAAAATTTCCAATTAAGATTTGTTTCTTTGTACGTACGGTTTTTATTTAGACTATTTTATCGTGTTATCTCAAGTTCTCTTATGCCTGGTTACAGTCTTTGATTTAATGAAGTATTCCTTTTCCGTCCGTAATAAGTGGGTCCCTGTCACCATGGCAGGGCGCGGCCGCAGGTTGCGGATGGAGGAACGGCCTCAAATATAGAAGGTAGCTGCGAATATATTGAATAAGCAGTCGCGGACAGCCGACACGAGGTGATCCTCCAACTTGGGGGTTGGGCGATGTGCTGACAATTCCTCGCCGTAAAAACGTATCATGTTGCGAAACGTTCACACAGAAAACCTCGGGCCTGGACTGATACTTTGTCTCAGGATAAGAACAGGTGGCGGACACATGTGAAAGCGGGAATGAACTTTCAGGTTGCATAAAATGCGGGGAAATTTTTGACTAGCTGAGAACCAATCAGCTTCTCAAGAAGGACTCTGGTCCGTGGAGTAAGTAATTCCTTCTGTCTCCTTGAACATCTCTCAAGAGATGCATCTATTTGGTAAGGTAAATACTTAACATATTTGCTTTTGAATTTATACGTGCAGGTCGGTACCTCAGCTGCTAGAATTCGCACAGTGTGAGTGCTCTCTTCTTTAATGTGTGTTACAGTGATGTTCAAACAGAGGAGTGGAGAACTCAATGCCAGGAACTGCAAGAGGTGATTGAAGGAGCTGCAAGAAGCCTTGCGGCCGGAGAGACACGCGCAGTTGCCGCTAAGTTGAGTTACCACACATATTCCGCAGTGGAGAGACAGTTCAGCCACGCTCTCGGTAAGCAGCGCAATTAATAGATCAACCTTCTGCTTTGAATGTGTATGTGACGGGGCCTTCTACTGTATGTGAATAACGTGGATTGGGGATGTGTGAGAGCCAAAGTGCTGCGAAGAATCTTTGGGCATAAGAAAGAGCAAATAGTAAGAGACTGGAGAAAACGTGGGAATGTATCTTACGCCGAAATTGGATGGTAGAGTTAAATCAGAGAGACGCGTGACATGATGAGGTGTATGGGATATGCATACGCAACGTTATTCGGGAAATTAGAAATCACCCACAGCGAACACACAGCATCCAGTCCTTACTGAGATTACTGAACCATGGGTCTGATAACTGCGTCACTCTGTGCTGCAGGTCTAGCACCTGGGACTGCTCACCACATCCTGGCGGTGATCAGGGACTGGGAGGAGATAGAGGATGGTCAGTCGCACTTACAGGATGTGGACCATGAGGGACTCCCTCACAAACGCTACCGGGAACAGCTCAAGAATTTCAGGGACCGCCTTGCTGCGGCCCTGCCCAACGAGAACCGAGTCTACCTGACGTAAGTTCGTTGTGCATTGTTAGCTGAAAAAGCTGTTATCGCACCGTCTCAATTCCGAAACAGTCAGTTTTACCAATCGTTTTGTCTGGGTGTCAAACGTGATATCTTACTTTTATAGGTAAAGCAGTCCCATTACAGGCTCTAGGTGCCCAGAGGGTTCCAGGAAGTTAACGTTCCCAGATTACGTGACAATGGCCCAGGATGGTGGTTAAGGTTGTCAGCCTTACGCAACGGCCGCTCTATACCCCTATGAAATACTCCTGGTACTCATTTCTGTTAGAGGCTGAGTCGACCCCAGGGCCATAGTGCGATCGGAAAGATTTTATGTCAATGAAAAATTCGAATGACGCCAACTGGAATCGAACCAGCAACCTTCCGATTTGTAGCACAGCACCTTAACCACTGTGCTATCACGGTCCCCATCTTACCTTGATAGCAGAGTATAAATTACGAATACGACGTGTTTCCTAAAATATTTTAGCCTAAGAAAGTGGGTGAGCAGCTTAATTACATAAAGAGACGCTTCGGAATTTTGTAGATGACCTAACATTGTTAGTATAGTGAAATATGAAAGCTACGTGTACATTTGGCAGGGCGAGGAAACATTCTAGCTTATAGAGTTTTGGTGTAAAAGCCTCTCGGAAAACTTCGACAGGGATGATTTCGAAGTCGGTGTGATGATAAAGTTAAGAAGGGGCTTCCGGATTGAGGCTGTGAGGAAGTTTCCTATCTCAGGTTGGCGGTCAGTGTCGGACATTGATATTAATTGTGTGGAACCTTCCGATTCATGATTGGTTATTTGGTTACTTATTTCCAAAATTGAAAGCCGAAAGAGATGCACTGTAATTAATGTAACATGGTTGACCCATAGTGTTCCAGTAGCACTCGTATTTTGTAATCATTCTGATGGTTTGCAAGGCCCTGGTCCGGTACAGCACAGCCTAGAGCTGTCACGTGAAGTGTTAGTCATGATCGAACAGCACTTGATCTTGCCTGATTCAAATATGAGATGTGTTTGGGGTGCGAACAGGCTCTTCATTAAATCAGAATCCCTTCACAGGACGCAGCAATACTGACGAACTGACTAGACATGATGACCTTATTCATCAGCCTCTTTCCTGCCCACGAAATGTCAATAGTTCTCACCTCTCCTTACGCGATTGCAGTTACCTTTAATCATGTCTTTCATCTGAGTGTAATTCTGTTCGGGAGATGTGCAGTAGTCATTACGCATTATTGTAAAACCGAAAAAAGATGAACGTAACCGAATATTCATGTCTATCTTATGCCCCTACATTTAATCACCAGACTTTCTCCACGAATTCAAAAGAAATGTTGTATGAAATGCCTGCACCGACACATTGTAGCTGATTTGCGTGTAATTTTGGTAAAATCTGGCCCAGCAAAATATTCATTTTACGTGGACCTCGAATCTGATTGTGTGATTTTTCGTTATATGAGGCTATTTGTACAGAAACTGAAACATACACGCAATTATGTCTCATTCAGATGTGTGGATTTTCGAAATGGTGTTTATTTAACGAAGAGCATGCAAAAATATTATTTTTTGTACGTTATAGCAACTGTAGCGTGACTGGCTTCTCTACAACATATATTCATCTCTTTACGTATAATATACTTTTGTGATGAATATCAGTGAAGGAGTGCAGTTCGTCCGTATGACTGTCGCTCTGTACATCTTCACTGATTTTTATTTGAAATGGCAGTACAGCCAGGCCGTCGACATACCGTATGAACGAATTTGGAAAATACGTTAGGCCTACCCCAAATTTTAAGTAATACAAAATAAAAGAAAGGAGGGATGGAGGAAAAGAATGAAACATGAACAATAAAAGAAAAAGTACAGGAGCAAACGGAAAATAACAGTGCCACCCATTGGTACTATCACTGGGGTACAAGTTGCATAGTGCTCCATTTGATTTGCAGACGAGCGTAGATGACGTAATTCTGATGTTGACGGTAGCACAATAAGTCTGATCCGCCCCGAAGACTCGACAGCCTTTTGAGATGTGCGCGCCATGTGAAGGATTACCGGGGCTGCACTTTGCATACTAACGTCGCGGTGCGCAGAACGAAGAGCTGAACACCAGCCACATTCTGTGTGTTATGCACTACATTTCGCTGTTCATTTATACACCTTGACTAGCCAGATTACGGTGTGTTTTTTATTCTTTGTATATCGGATTTGCCTGGATTTATTGGGGAGGGGGAGGGGGGCATGCCTGGTAATTTAACGCGCGCCGGCCCATCAGACCACTATCGAGGGGACTCGCGTTTTTTTTTTTGTATTATTTTGGGAACACATTTTTTGTGAACGTATTAACAGGGAGTCTGCATTGTGACTGTAATGATTACAAAAAGTGTGTATGTACCTTTGACTGAGCTTGCAATGTAAGCCAGTACATCAGTCCCGGACGTTTCTGGTAACACAGAAAACCCGTCCCTGCTTTTTGTCCTGATAATTATTTTTCGGAAAATGTAGACAGGTATCGAAATCTAGTGGATTATATGCAACCGGACAGGAGGCTTTAGTGAACAAAGTGGAAAAGTATTTGATGTGTTAATCCAGAGTTTGCGTGCTGTAATTGGTGAAAGTCACGGACAGTCTCACGTGGTGAACCGTCATGAACCGTCAGATTTTTTACACTATACGGCAGTGAGCTGGTAAATATTTGCCGATCTAACTACCTGATTAAAAATATGTACCTTCCAGAAGACTTTAGCCCTCATCATCACCTCTGTGGCAACAGCAAATCTTGCGGTCTCGGTTGATGTTCCTGTGTTAGGCACGTTTTATCTGTGACTCTACTAGGCAGGTTTCCTTTATACCAGAAATTACTGCTTTAACTCGTGGTTATATCGGTCCACTTAAACATTTGTCTACATCATGAATATTTAAATAAATGCAAGGAAAACTAGCCTTTCATTTTGTGTACTGTGGTACACAGCAACAAAAGGTTTTTTTTTTTGCTGTCATGTATTTCTATCAGAGTTATGTTACATGAGTCTGGAGGCCAATATGTGCAACATCATAGAGATTTCATGGAAAAAATCAGCAAACGTTTAAATCTAAAGTACGTTTACAAATTGGTCCTTTAGTTTCCAGTTACAGGAGACTAGACATTCAGCACATTTTGCGAATTAAAAGCCTGCCAGTTTTGTTTAATGGAGTCTGGAGAGTGTCAGTCCTTCTATAAAAGAGTCACCAGCATAATTATTACGGGAACGAAAATGGGTTAAAATGTTTTTCTCTGTGTTGTAAGGGTCCGCCTTTCCTATAGGGGATCAGGGCGTGGGATTTCTCCTGCTGGTGTCTAAAGACTTGGGGTTTATGTGCAGCGAGATAATTGATTTCTCATGTCATCTTGTTCCGCCACATTAGCCGACACAAAACTTGTTTTGACTGTTTCAGAAAGTAGGCATGTACTTTATTTTAAGAGAATTGTGTAGCCTCTAACAGTAGGCTATTGAGCATCTCAGTGCTATCAATTTCAGTAGCATGTTTAATGGGAAGTCTGTACTATAAACTGGTGCGTAAATTTGGTTCCTATTCGGGTTGGGTCAATACATCCATTAACTTACGTGAAACTAAAACAGAAAGTTACCCATTTCCTCAGCAGTGTCATCCTATCAGAGATATCATGGCCCAGGAGCCTACTCAGCTGCTAGCAAAAATGAGTGCCAGGAATGTTTCCTGGAGTGTAAAGGCGGCTGGTGTTGACGGCTGACAGCCTTACCACCTTCATGTGCTGGTTGTCTAGAAATCCTCTGAGCCTCAACCTTCTGGAGCCCTAAGGCCCTGTGCAGGCCTGTAATGGAATAGCTTCACTTAGCGCAGCGATATCATAAATAATTAAATCACTACAAGACTTCTGTCAGTAGTATGTTACCCATCACATAATACCGATAAGTTTCGGAACTTGTTCGTCGTGTTCGGAGATTTTAGAGAATGGGCGGTTTAAAAAAAATCAGTCTCCTCCGAAACGGCGGCAACTTTTTTTTTGTCGAAAAGTCGTCATATGACAGAAGACTTAAATGTTCAAATTTGAGTTCACCTATTCTTTATTTAGGCCTATGTTTCTGTAAGCAGGAAATAGTAGTGTACTGAATGAGCCATGTACTTGTAAAATTTGAGTTGAATTTGAAAATTAGTCGTACATGGATGCGACGAGGCTACTGCACGCTGACTGAAAGAAAGTTTGTTCATCAGTTCAGTGCACTTGCAATATGTACGATTAAGACATATTGATTTCCTTTTACTGTAATGTAGGAGAGTCTTTGAACTCCCAATGTAAGAAAGCTCAGCTGGTAGTTCAGTGCACTGGAAAATATGCACGTTTCAGATGAGTCAGCTGCCTTACTTTATAAAACCCACTGTAACCAGGTGATCGGCCTCATTCTCGTGATTATTTTGCTATATCTACGTATTTGGTCTACGTACGACATTGTGGAGAAGTTCTGGCTTCTGTACTAAGGAAGAAATTTATATTATGTGCACGAGTCGTTTGCTACTCCTGGTAGTTCAAGGTAAGCTGTGTTTAACGTGTTTAGAAAACGTTTTACATTGACCTCCACACGAGTTGAGCAGTTTTGGCTAACTGTGGTTTAGGAAAATTACTTTGAATTTAATTCTAAATTTCTGGCATATATTGGGTTTTTATAGAGAAGGACAAGGCAATTATTTCATACACTGCTTAATCTAAATTCCTTTTACCTAATGTGCTGAATTTGTGTAAATTAATGTTTGTTCTTATATATTGGTTTTATTTTTAGGTATTAAATGTTTTTTGGTTAATTATCAAATTTTTACTTACACGATTGACGCACATTGAACATTCATTGACAAATTTTGAGGACCAGATAAGCTGACCCGGGAAGATAGTTGAGGGTATTTTGCATTCCGTTTAACTTTGTGACATAGTAGTTTGTCAGATTCCTACTAACCCAAATTTGTTTAGAATCTGGCTGGTGGCAGCTATCGAAATTGGAGACCAAGACACCGAGGCTATTAGTCAAAGTCTCTCAAGCTGTAGTGTCTTCGCGAGCAGGATACGGTTAAGTTGGAATATCGTCGCGGGAGGCACTACAGTATAGTTATGTATGTGACCAGAAGTTGACGGGTGGAAGGCACCTATTCTTCAGTTGGCCGTGAAGTCTTGATATTTATCGAAAAACGTTCTATCGATATAGCAGCACTTCTTTTTCCATCAACTTGACCTTCTTAGAACTTGTCAAGTTCGTAACATGCGTGTTCAGCGAAACCATTACTTCAAAGTGCCTCGAGAACTGTGTTGTAGAAAAGTGGATCAAAGGTAGCGGGATCTGTGGAAACCACAACTGTAGATCGGAATTGTCCTATTTCCCTCTTTACATTTCAGCAGCCTAAATAGTAGTACCAGTAAACAAAGGACCTCACTGGTGTCTGCGTCTTGTAATTGAAACTTGTCCGTTGCGGCGATTAATTAATGAAACACAAAGGCAAATCATTGCTCTTTGTATACAGCGAACCACTAGTGTGATTAGATTTTCAACATTTGTTTTGTCAGCATTATATACGGGTTCTGTGTTCAACCTTTCATACGTCTGGGTGAATTTTGTTTTTTGACTTGTTTCTGATTCTCGATTTTATGTGTGTGTGTGTGGGTGTGTGTGTGTGTGTGTGTGTGCGGGCGCGCGCGTGTCATGTTGGCCATGTAGAACCCACAAACCATCGCTTTTATTCTTCGTGTTGCTTTCTATTTTTACGTCGTTTGTTATAAATGTTAAAGATTTTAGTTAACTTCACTACTGCCCGCACCACCACCATCACCACCGATATTAGTTCTGGTTTCTTCGTTCTACGTTGGAAGTCAGTGCCCACAGTACAAGAGTGTCTGTTTGGTTATTGTGAAAAAAATTTACGTTCATAAATAACCAGCTGACTAACCAAATGACTAACTCCATGTGGCAGAGACCTTCTTGAGAACCTGTTGCTTCCTTTTCTAGTTAAGAAGCTCTCCTCAATTTATTGAAAACCGAAAGTTAATTGTCGTCTGTACCTTGAGCCTCATAATTCTACTCTCCAGTTTCACAACGTGTTTCTTTAAGGTAGATTTAAACATTATCCTCTCACCTGTCCGTAGGTCTTCCAAGCGGTTTCCCTCACGATTTTCTACCAAAACCCTTTTTCATTCTGTCTCGTTAGTGCTGCATAGTTCCCCATTGCATTGGCCTTCAATCCTAATAGTACTTGTTGAAGATTTCAAATCATGAATTTCGTTTCTATTCTGTTGTGTTCAGCCTCCTGGTACTTTTTTCCGCCTGGATCCAAATAATTTTCCTCAGCCTCTTTTTCTCGAACAGACCAAGTTTCACACCTATGCAAAAACTACAGGCAGAATAACAGTGTTGCACATTTTACTGGTGACATTTTTCATAGCAGACGGAAATTCTGAAATTCTGAACAAAAAAAGTAGCTATCTTTGCCCTAATTTGATCAGTTCCTAATTATATTGTGCAGTGATATGTGGCACTGTAATCGAATCAGTCGTCACTGAAAAGGTGTACCTGTATCAAGCAACGAAGTGATAAATAGAGCATGGTTCAGAATAATGTCACAGTTGCTGATGAAAGCGAATCATTGCCACAAGAAGGGTTGTGGTGATCGTTGGAGTGAATTGCTGCGTTAGAAAGACAAAAAAAGAGTGACTGCTGTATTCTAACACTGTGTCAAAAGAGGTAAGAAGTGTTTTAAAAGGAATCCAAAGAATTTATAAACAACGAAGTTATTCTTTTCTTTCGTACTGGTTGAAGCCGAAAGGGTGATATTCCTCTCAGGAAGATTTTAATAGCAATCCTTCGACTTTCAGTCTAATAGTGCAGTTACGAAACAAAGCATGTCCTGCAACATTTCTTAATTCAGCCATTCCTACCCTTTGTGTTGGAACACTTTTTTCTTCCGATAATTTCCGAAAGTAAATCTTTTCTCCTCTTTCACATTACAATTTGCTCCCACGTATCACGAAAGTCTTGCAGTTGTCCACATGATCCACGATTTGTAACAAGCTGGTAATCCTTGCCTTTACTAAGATGTCGATAACAACTTCATTCTTAAGTATATTTGATAGGGGAAGTGAATTCCACCATGTTTAGTGCATAAATATTAAAATAATTACAGTACACCAATAACATAAGTTAATTTAAAAACAAGAGTACTGAAGTTTGCTGACGAAAATTGAGACTTCGTGCTTTGTTTCTGTTCCTTTCAGCGTGCCATGGAAACCCGGAGGATTGGACACGGAGTGTGAGGAACACGAAGCTTATCTAAGTAAATTCCGGGAAATTGTGTCGGACAAGTTACAGACTCTCATTAACCGAAGCCTGGAAGAAGAGCCGGAAATTAAAGCCCGCAACAAAACAGTGCAGGTTAGCAGATATGCATATTTTGTTATTTTATGGCCTCGCGTGAAAATACGATCTTCGTTTAGTTACCCACGCTTTTACTCTTCTTTCCACCGTTCTTTACACAAAGAGAAAAAAAAAGGAACGTAACGGGAGATCGTGTCTGTCAGTTTGCATGATACTTCTCCGAAAGTAATCGACGAATTTTAATCGAGTTTACTGCCGGGGAAGCTGTACGAAACTTGTTGGCAACATTTACTTATGGTTCTCATCGGTAGAATACTACTACTAATAGTTTACATGAAACTCAAATCGAACTTACCGGTTTTATCAAAACGTCTGACCACAAAAAAAATACATTTACTCCCCGACTTAATTTTTGCTGGCCGTTGCAAACTTTTAAGAAACTCGTGGAAACGTATTTAGCAAAGGACATTTAATTATATTATATTATCTGTTGTTTTGGCACTTGTCTTAATATTTTTATTGTACTTTCGAAGCACACTTTTGTAATTTTTCCTACGCGTTAGATAAAAGAATTAAATTGAATTTAGGGAAATGCCGACTTACGTCAAATTCGACTTGCATAAAGTTCCGCCTAACGCAGCCCTTACGTAAGTCAGGGAGTGGCTGTATATAATAGAGGCCATTATTACTGTGAGCAGGGGTGTACTTATTTACCTACGAATGTGCACGTTTTTCCATCACCTTGCGTATTGTGAATATTTGAACTCAGAATGGAAGGTTGTGTGCATGTACGTATCGGAGCATGTTCACATCATCAGACTTTCCTTAGGGGTTATGAATAAGGTGGCTGCGAATGCTGTAGAGTTTTGTATACTCGGCTATTATTTCGGTATATGTCGTTGCGATTAATTATAAAGCACTGAGCAAGCTCTTACGAGAGATATTGCTTCACGAACAAATGCAAGTGCAGCACTCTGAACATTCTAAGCAGTTCAGAAAAGCATTGTAGTCTCGACTGTTGTAACAATTAGACAAGGACTGAGTGTACTGTATACACAAGTTTGTAGTATAATATCTGCAGCCCGAGTATTATACTCATTAACTTTAATGATGTGCAGTAGTCTTATGTACGGAATTCTTTAGATTCTGGCTGGTGTAATTTTGAGTAGAAGTGGTGGGAGCGAGTATCCAGTACATTGTTTGCGCTATCGAATTGGCGGAAGAAGCAAAACAAGTACCCTGCTCTTGTCGCCCCTCGTACAATAGTTGGCTCGATTTTCGCGATGTCCATAAAAACAGAAAGAAACAACAGTGCTGTGCACCGACAGATGTGTATAAGTATCAATGCATGACGCTAGAAGGTAGGCTTTGAGTTTGGCGGAACTGCATGTGTTATTAAGGTATTAATATGTATGTCTGGGTGTTTTAAAATGTCATTATCGGTAAGTCATTTATTGTGTTTTTACCACGAGTATAACCATCAGGGTATGTGAGAAACAACACGCAGTAATGCTTCATTGAAACTATGTCCATTTTTCCAACACCCTGTGTGAGTGTGTGTGTGTGTGTGTGTGTGTGTGTAGGTAGGTAAGTAGGTAACGTGCATAACCCTTCTTTTATGTGCAATTGTGTGCACTTTTTGTAAGCGTTACGGAAAATGTGCACAATTGCCAATCTATATCTATCCATCTATCTATCTGTGTGTGTGTGTGTGTGTGTGTGTGTATATATATATATATATATATATGCCTATCTTCAGTGGAATTTAAAATTTACTGTAATGTATATTTCATTACAGCCTGTAAAATGTGCGTGTATTTCAAACATTTTTCAAAGCGATGAACATTCAATTGGGTAAAAGGGCAAATGCTTTCTTTGACAAGAAGATTTTTCTCGTTTAGTACCCGTCCAAATGCAAAGAACAGTTCGATCAATCCATGTTGCCAACGGATTGCACAAAAAACCGTCCCATCGATCCATTCTAATGAAATACATCCCTTGAGGGGCACTTTGTTATCACGATATCCTTGAATTTGCACGCTATTACTTGGCTGTTCTGGCTACACTCTTTCACATACATTCAATTCAGCTGTATTTACTACGTGTTTAATAACGTGCTGGCTCGGTAGCACAAGTGCCATTTACAAAGCCGGCACAAATAAACCAATACGACGCAAACACACAAAAACGAAGGTAACAAAAAATAATGATAATACTACAAGAGTACAATAATACCGAAAATAATACAAGTAGATGACATTAATCTAAAACAGTCTAGAAGTTTTTCTTAGCAAGGACACACTGCCTTTCTATTCATTATTAATTTATTTCGGTTGATTTTTGTGTTCTGTTCTCACCGCACTCCAATAACAGTATAATGTCATGTGTACAGGAATATATGACACAACTCGGTCGCCTACAAATAGTGCAAAGACGGCGACAGTATAAGCGGTGCTGCCATAGAGGCCATTATTACTGTGAGCAGGGGTGTACTTATTTACCTACGAATGTGCACGTTTTTCCATCGCCTTGCGTATTGTGAATATTTGAACTCAGAATGGAAGGTTGTGTGCATGTACGTATCGGAGCATGTTCACATCATCAGACTTTCCTTAGGGGTTATGAATAAGATGGCTGCGAATGCCGCACTTGCATTTGTTCGTGAAGCAATATCTCTCGTAAGAGCTTGCTCAGTGCTTTATAATTAAAAAATGGCAGAATTAAATTATATAAACGGCATTCAGAGAGATCTGGTCTATACCGTTGAAATCAGTGAGACTACACGTTAGTGATACGAAGGACAAAGAGTTCAATATTGTCGTGCCACAAGAATTGTATGTATAATGAACGGACGTGAACGCCGAGGTACATAATATTGCAAGAAGCGTATGTACGATACAGTGCGTACTCTAATTTGACATTCAGAGGACCGTGCATCGTGATATATTCTTATAATCAAACCAACGAGATGCACTGATTTCTCAAATTTATATTTGGAATGGAACTCTACATGTTTCGGACAGTCTCTCTGTTCATCATCAGGAGTCTAGTACTGTATACACGGCAATAATAATATAATAATAATAATACATTTATTTACTGCAATTGTATTGTCACCCGGTGGCAGTAAATAAATAAATTTATTATTATTATTATATTGGTATGTGTCATGCAGGTTTTGCTGTGTGTACAGTGCTGGACTCCTGATGATGGACAGAGAGACTGTCCGAAACATGTAGAGTTCCATTCCAAAAATAAATTTGAGAAATCAGATCATCTCGTTGGTTTTGTTACAAGAATAGTGCGTGCTCTAATTCGAAGGTTTCTTTTTAGTTTTTTTTTGTGTTAAAATCTCTCGGTGAGACACCCCTTTGTGATAAGTGCAATAGGTGAATGACATATCTAATTAATTATTCACCTGTCTATTCACGTTGAAAGTCTTTCACAAGAATATTTTTACGACAATTCCTTTGATTCTCATTTCGTGACGTGGTGAATAGTATCGCGTTACATTTGTGGAGCCGTTGTGCTCAGTGCCAACTGCACTGACATTTTTCGTGAACGTTGGAATCGTATGTATTTCTTTTTTACAGGAGGTCTTCCAAGAGAGTTTGAGCCACTTGGCACTGTGCCAACAGCACATGAGCCGCGAAGAAGCTATCGACTGGACTGGTACCGATACACTCGAAAGAATCAGGACATTTATGGTAGCTAGTTATGAGGCCTCTGGTCCCGGTGCTCGCCACGGACCTATATTGGTCCAGGGATCCCATGGCACCGGCAAGTCCTCCATCATCGGCGCTGTGTATTCCAGCTGTGAAGCCTGGTTCGGCCGACGTCTGCTTCGCATAGTCAGATTCTCCGGAGCTACTCCGCGTTCCGCATATAACCTGGAGCTACTCCGTATCATTTGTCAACAACTGTGTCTCCTGCTCCATCTTTCTGATGGATTTCTGCCTAAAGACGCATCTTTCGATCCTCTGTACGTTAATAACTGGTTCCAGACCCTTATACGCCGTTTTGAAGAGACTGCTACTAACGAATTACTTGTCATTCTCATTGACGATCTTCACCGTCTGAATCCCTTGGACTCGGACATTGTTGCGGCATTGTCATGGTTACCAATCAGTCTTCCTCGGAACGTGCACATTGTTGCCACCACTGCGCTGCCTCCAGAGTTACTCAAACTGACGCCTGTACAAAGGGAGAGGTTCCGAAGTCCTGACTGCTACATCGAACTCGTTGCAGACCCCGGTGAGTGCCATATTATTTCATAACAGTATTTATTAACCTTTTCACTTTTCTCCTCATGTCAAGAATATTACCCCTTATATTTAGTATTTTCGAATGGTAACGTGTAATTTACATAGTCCTACATAGAAGTCTCAGATTTAGTAATTACAGAAGAAAATTAGATGCATTTATTATGCGTAACAGAAAAAATAAACAGATAAGATAAACGTTATTAATCAAGGAGTAATTTAAATTACATTTAAAGTGTTTATGAAACACATGAATCATGACACGCATCACTTAACACTGCATATTGCGCGAGAAGTAGTGTGTGTCACATAGTGCTCATAGTGTTAAGTTAGTCTGTAAAGGATTAGAGTTTCTACCCGTTTTACGCTGTGGTTGTCTTCCCGGAAAATGTGTTATGAACTAAAAACATATCAGTCAGAGACTGTTTCCTTTGACTCACTGCTGAAAACGTGAGTTATACGCCTGCACCAATGTCACCAATGTCCACTGAATGCATATCGAGCGTGCAATTTATGTGGCATCTTGCAGTTTGAGTTCCTCTTTCGATTCGGTTAGCAGCACTGCTCCTTTTAGTGATAAGGCACAGTACGACGCGAAAAGGAATTTGAAGCATGTTAGGTTGGGCCGGATTTGTGTTTGATTTATTCTATTTTTGATTATTCACCGATATGGCCCTAAATTTGAAAACGGGGAATGGAAAAGTCAGACGAATCGAGAACTAGAAGAGATGAGCAAAGGAGAAAATATAGTAAAATGGATAAAAGGGCAAAGGATAAACTGTTTAGGTCACCTAGAGAGAATGGAGGAGGATAGGATGCCCAGAAAGATCTTCACTCAAGAAATGGAAGGGACGAGAAGAAGGGTAAGACCCAGGAAAAGATGGAAAGACGAAGTAGAAAGAGATCTTCAAGTGCTGGGAGTGAGAAGATGGAGAGAGTTGGTGGCAGATAGGAAAAAATGGAAGGACATTGTTCGACAGGCCAAAGCCCACATTGGGCTGTAGTGTCAATGGAAGAAGAAGATTATTCAGCTGTGCTTTGAATTAGGTGGTTATGTGCCATCAAATGATAAATTGATCACGGTTGATGAATTTGTAGAATATTGTGGCAGCGTGTTGTGAAATAGTATTGGAGCTTCTACGCGGAGACAATGCGGAAAATTAAGAAATAAAACGTCAAGCCTACCCCTGAACCGAAATTCGACCCCTGGTTCTCCAGAATACGATACAAGGACGATAAATTCTTAACCCAAACCTTCGTTAAATTTGTTTAAAAAGATAAATAAGAGCACTGAGACATTCGTATGTTTGAAAGTAAAGTTTGGTGTGCTGCAGTGATTACGATGTTGTCTCTGCAGAACGGCGTGTATGCCACACACATCAGAAAGGCACCCGGTGTGATGTCTGTCAGTAATGCAGCGCTTGTACAAGAAAAAAACTGACCCCGCTTTCTTTCCGTTACTGCAAGTCTGAGACCTTCGCACACAACAGTATAACACTGTACTCCAATTCGCAGTATGTATCTGAGTTCTAAATGCTCTTTTTGCGAATTTTCATACCTTATTGTCGTGATTTTCGTTTATTGCCACGTTGATCAAAGCACGGATGCAACATTGCTTATGACCATAGCTGCATTAATGAAATTTAATGGTCGGTAGTTTTTATTGCTAATGTGTAAAATATGAAGTTGACCACTTTGTTCAAAAAAACTTCATCACTGAAGACTGTGTATCCGAAATCGGTTCTTTCCCTCTAGCATTCGAGCCAAAATATTTAATTCATTACTCTTTTCTTCCAAGCCTGGAATGTGCCCCACCCCACCCCGACCCATATCATTCCTTTCATTTTTGTTTAATCACCCTAACGTTATTAGGTGAAGAAAAAAATATGAAGCTTTTCGTTATGTAATCTTCTGTACTCGTCAGATTTTTCAGCCCTCCTATCTCCTAATAATTTCCACAACACCCTCCAAACTACCATTCTTATAAAATTATACGTAGCTGCTATGGAAGACTACATACAATGTGAAATTTGTTGTCCATATTGGATATGACGATAATTTTTGCATTAACATATTGACAGCCCTAGCGAGCATGCTGATGTAACGGTAACCCAGTGGGCTTTGTTTTCGGAGATACCCTGCTCGATTTTTTTTTCAGGTTTCCGTTTTTCCGGTTATCCTGACTTTCCATGACTTCCCTTATTCTCCCCAGAGGATGTAAACCAATGAAACAGATGACCGAGCTCTTTCAAAGTCCTATATGACCAGAAAGCAGTTCAACATTATCCAAAACTTACTTACATAAGCGAGCGCTGGAAACCTGCTGTGAGAGCTGCTCTTTTCTTGTTCATCTGTTAACCACCGTTTTCTGTGGGCAGTATATCATGTTGCATTATTAATCGAGCCTTAGCACACGCGTCAGGGCAACTGGAGGAATTTATACTGTATTTTATACTTGCAGAGCTGCTGGCCAGGAGTCAGTGTGAATCTGGAAGGTCCTGAGACCGTCTGTCCTGACACAGGTTTTCTTGGTCTGGCTTTGTCTTTAGTGAAGATTCTGAGATTGTTGCCAAATTCGAGATTGTTCCTGCAGGCTTTTCATGCTGCACTCCCGATTTAATTCATCATAATTAAGTTCCTAAGCTGTGAAGGCCACCAAGATAACTCTCCAGATTTTAAAACTCACCGTTATAATGTAATTCCGCGACCTTCTGCCAATGAAAGGTGTCTGCGATTACAAAAGTAATCGAACCTACATGAAGATCCAGGCTGGTAGGCATTGCTCCGTCCTTCTATAGCTCCGTTGCTGGAACCTGAGGTTCCAAGCCCTCGACCTGGCAAATCTGCCTGATTTTTCGTCTCCCCCCCCCCCCTCCGGCCCGGGTCTGTCTCATTCGTGTATCAGATGATTAAATAACCTCCAAGTCTATCGACTTGCAGTCCTAGATACAGTGATTGCTATTAAGCAGCTGTTATCATCAGTTTATTTAATTTAATGGAACTGTTGTCACAGGCAACGAGGCGCTGGAGACGCGCGTCGAGGCAGCGTTGGACGAACTGGAGAATCTCTACGGGCGCCTGGCTGTGGCGCGTCTGGCGAGTTTCCTCACATGCTCCGAGTTCGGTCTGTCCGAGACGGAACTCCTGGAGCTGCTCATGCCCACATCCAACAGCACCGCCACGCTCACACTCGCCACTGGCAACTACAATTTCTCGACGCTCTGCGCCGTACGGCGGAGGATGAGTGAGTCAACATGTTCACGTACTTCCCTATCTTCTTTATCTCGAGTTTCCTCTCTTCGTTTCTCTCTCCTTCTGTCGCCTTTCTACCTAATTTGCCCGTTGTGTTCACTTGTTTATTTATGTCTGTGTATTTCATTGCTTGTTTGTGTCTTCCCTTATGCTCCATATTACGTACTTTCCTGTATTTGTAAGAACACATCACAGTACGAGTGTGTGACGTCAATGAAAGACGAACGCCTTCATTAAATTTCATTTTTAGAACACAAAGCCTTACTGTTTGCTGAGTTTTTGTTCTGAATCATAATGCACTAATGGTGTTCCTTTCAAAATTTCAGCGTTACAGTTACGAACGTCTGCACTACACACACAACATACATCCGTAATGCTGTATTCAACTGAGGCGCTGTATAATCTGCATCTGGGTTCTTAACCTTCTTTTATGCCATGGACCGCTTTGAGAGTCTGGTGAAACCTGCGGACCCCTTATCAGCAAACTGTACTTAAATACATAAAATAAACACATAGCTATAGAATCTTTATCTATGTGTTACGATCTGTATTATACAGGATGGGGCAAAATACCCTCCGTACTTTCAGTAGGGCATTGTGAAGGGAGGGGAGGCCGTAGAAGGGTGGGGTTGGGCACGAAAGGTGTAGGTAGTTGGGAAGTTCCCGTTACAACACTCAGCAGTCGTAAAGAGGGTGTGGTCCAACGAGCAGCGCGCATTTGCCGTCGAAACCTACTTTTCGCAAAGTCACTGTATCGTAGCGGTGCAGCGTGCGTTCCGTACTCGCTACCAAATC
>Ga0123352_10006280_pt1 | contig 18160 bp, 5 predicted proteins | sample TergutLab28metaG_FD_89700 | JGI IMG/M metagenome (GOLD analysis project Ga0123352, IMG submission 89700) | Labiotermes labralis P1 segment gut microbial communities from Petit-Saut dam, French Guiana - Lab288 P1 | ecosystem: Host-associated > Arthropoda: Insects > Digestive system > Gut ... | reverse complement strand
GTGCACAGTATATAAAGAAAACGTGCACATTATATAAAGAACACGTGCACAGTATATGAAGAAGGGCATTCAGGATTTTTTAAATTCAGTTCACACTAAAATATTCGGGATCTGAAAAATGTAATTATTTGCAAATTCCCAGGTTCTTTTTTTTACGCTATCGAACATATCCTTATTCTGAATGAACGTCTATGAATTCCTTTGTACTGCTGGCAGGACCCCTCCCATGGGGTCACTACGCTACGGCCAGGCGGCACCAACACCGCGACACAACCAGATATACGACACCAGCGCTGGAGCTAGCCGTGACGACGGTCGCTTCTAAACTGCTCGGCCACTGTCATTGGCATGAAACTAGTTACACAATGGAAAGCTATAAAACAGGATTTCAACAGCTATATAGGCTCTGTTCTTGCGATAACAGACGAAGACAGAAATAACGAACAAAAGGCAAAGAGAGAAAACAAACATTAGAAGCAACTTTAATGAAGTGATACAACTAGATTTACTGCGAAGAGCTTTGATACTCGACTCACGTCATCCCAGACACAAATTCGACCAAGTTTCCAATAGACAAACATAATTTTCTGCTCAGTTTCCACACCCTTCGAAATCATATTAGATTTATACTCATTTTACGCCTCTACATTTTTTTTGGAACAAACACAGAAGATGTCGTTAGGGTAAAGAAACGAAGTCGGAAAAGAGACTTAGTAGTAGCAGAGGGAGGCCAAAGAGAAGGAAATTCCAGAAGGCAGTCTGTTTGTGTAGTTCACACTGCAGGAGCGCCTTCAAGACATCGTCATTCATGGCGTACCGGAAATAGGAAGATTAAAGACGTATTGATGTGGGAGCTACACAAGCAGACCGTCCTGTTACATGAAAGTCCGCAAGTGGAAGTGTTTCTAATGCTATAGTTCCTGAAGAAAAGTGGGAACAGTAAATAAACTCCGATCAATATTGTGAGATAACAAACACAAAACCTGTAAATCGTGTTCTGACGTGTAATGTGTTCAAGTCTGTCTGCAAAATGAATTCAACGAGCACAAAAATTCCGAATTCCGGATTGAAATAAAATTTCATAAACCTATGAAACGTAACTGTGGAGACATTATCGATATTACTGACAGTTCAAAGATACAGCCGCACTTCCTCTTAGATCTAAATAAAATTTTATGGTTTGTTGACTGTGCATCCCTGTATAATCTTTTTCAAATGAAACTAACTAGGTGCACACTACTTCTTAGTATATTTATTTCAACTTCTGTACATGTTTCGGGCAACTATGTGCCCATCATCAGAACATACTGTACCTATGCGACACTGGTATTTTTCACTGTGTATGGGTGGCTGTTTGGTCTACAGACAGGCAGCCACCCATACAGAGGGAAAAATACCAGTGTCGCATGGATACTGTAAGTTCTCCTGATGATGGGCACATAGTTGCCCGAAACATGTAGAGGAGTTGAAATAAATATACTAAGAAGTAGTGTGCACCCGATTGGCTTCTTTTGAAAAAGACGGAAATCATCATCATCGTCATCATCATCATCATGTTCCTGAAGGGTTAGGCGTGTTTCCTTTTCCTTGATCCTCAAGATGAATTTGGTCCCTCCATCTCTTCCTCGGTCGTCCTATGTTCCTTCCCCCTTTTGGTTTATATTGTAGTACTTTTTTTGGCACTCTGTTTGTGTCCATCCTCTGTACATGTTGTAGCAACTTTTTCTGGTACTGTTTTATTTCCTTTACTATGTTCTGTACTCCCGTTTTTTGCCTAATACATTGCTGCTTTTCTTTATCTAGTTTTGTTAATCCCAGTAAGTGTCTCAAAAATTTCATCTGTGCTGCTTCTAAACGTTGTTCCTCTCTTTTCTTCAGTACCCAAGCTTCACTGCCAAATGTCAATGCTGCTTTAGCTGTAATGTGTGAATTCTTAACTTTGTTTCTTTGTTCGTTTTCCAAAATGTCTCCGTATATCTCCGTTTATTTTGTTATATGTTTGCAATTTATCTTCTAAATCACTTCCGTATTCTGATATGCGATACCCCAAGTATTTAAAATCTGTTACGTGTTCAATAATATTGCCGTTTATCACAATTTTTATCCTCTGTATGTGGTTCCCCCACAGTGCCACTGATTTTGTTTTTGTACTAAAAAGACTGAAACTAAATTTAAAGTTGTCACAGGATCTGTAGACAGGAGACTGGCTGAAATCCTCCTGCTGTACGTATCTGTTTCAAATTATCAGTTTCGTTGTTAGCGTAGTGTCTTACCTTGCGCTGTAAAAGCGTTTCGTTGTACTAAAAGTAGGTTCGTTTCAAAATGTACGCAAGACAACGGCGCTTAAATAACGAAAGAATAAAAACCACAGAACAGTTACTTGCCCCTCCCCCGTACGAAAGCCATCTGAAACTGAAAACTCACATTATCTCACTTTATTTTTACCAACTTATGCACTTGTATATCAGTTAATATTAATGCTAATACATTCATATATTAAAAGATAAACTATAAAATTATTTAAAACTCCGACATGTTTCGGTTTCTTTATAAAACCATCTTCAGGGAGTCTCCTGTACCTACTAAAGTTACTTGTTATCTGATACTACCGTTGAGGTATGCTGGAAGCATGTCTTATTTCATATGTGATGGAGCTGGATATCACATTACGTGTATTCCTTGTGTTGGTTTACTGTACTGGCAGACACAGTAAACCAACACAAGGAATACACGTAATGTGATATCCAGCTCCATCACATAAGAACTAAGACATGCTGCCAGCATACATCAACGGTAATATCAGATAATAAGTAACTTTAGTAGGCAGAGGAGACTCCCTGAAGATGGTTTTATAAAATATAACCGAAACATGTCGGAGTGTTAAATAATTTTATGTTTTATCTTTTAATATTTTAATGTATTAGCATTAATATTAACTGATATACAAGTGCATAAGTTGGTAAAAAATAAAGTGAATTGAATCAATATGCACGGTGCAACAGTGAAAGCACATTATCTCTCAACTGGTGCCGCTCTAGGCACAGCTAACCGATACACGTGCCTACTTTTCAAAACATCTGCATGTTACACAATCTGATTTGAAAACGATCATGCAAGTAACAGCCAATCCAAACGCGTGGCGATTTAATTTCAAAATTAGTGATCTCTTGGAGATGGAGCATTATTTCAAGATAAAGCTCTGTTGGTTTTGTGGCCGTGTGTTATTAAAGTCAGCGATATTATAGGTTTGTGATATTCTAAATATATCATGTGTGCATTTCTACAGAGATTAGAAAGTTAATTTTGCTGCCACGACCTACTGTCATCTCTGCTAATTCTCATTTCGCTGTGCGTGATTTCAGGTTCCAGCCATATTGTAAATAAGATCCGCGCTCTTCTGGTATGTTACGCAGCGTAGAGTGATAATACTGTGGCGACGTATCGGGACAACCCAACAGTCTCATTTCAAGGATAAGGAAGTTCAAGACGACCAAAAATCCGTGACTCTTCAGGATGGGAATGATAGGTTGTCCCGAAACATCTGTACCGAATTACCATTCCACGCTGCGAAAAATTGCTAAACAGCGCGGTCACATTTCATGGCTTTATGTAAAAACTGTACGTAATTATACGAGGACGATGTTGGTCCATTCGTCCACTCGGTTTAACCTTTAGACGCCTAAAGTCATCTATAGTTGACGTACCGCACCGCTAACCTCCAAAGTTTCATTTTATATATTTATTCAACAAATATAGGTACCGAATATTTTAAACACGGTGCATACTCTCCGTATTTTTCTCTTCAAAATGCAGTTTGTTTCATAATTCTAACGTATTTGGTTCCCGTATTATTCACATTTTATATACAGAGTGTGCTAAAATTAAAAAATAATTCCGGCGCCACAAGGTTAACTATTAAATTCTTGGAGAAATGTCAAGTTATAATGAAGAGTGTTTTAGAACTTTAACCACAGAAGAATACAGACTGCGAGAATACTTAATTGTTTCAATTGATGATATACCTGATTAAGGAAAAAGATGTAGTTGGTGATGTCGGTTGAGCTACATCTGATGATTCGTAGATCACTCTTTCAAGATATGAAAACTGTCAATTTTTTCCACTGAATTTTTTACACACATGCATTTTACTATGTGATATACGCATTGAGTTTAGACGGTGAACCAGATTTTGAAAAAAATAAAGAGATTCCAAAGAATTTGCGGCACTACCAGAAATAATTTAAAGAAAACTCGTACAGACACCCAAATGAAATTTTATAAAGTCTTAGCTAGACCAACACTACTTTATGGTAGCGAAACGTAGGTAACCACGAAGCAAGACAGGACTCGCCTAGAATCGGCAGAGTTGCGCTTTCTAAGAAGTGTTACGGGATACACAAGGCTGGATAAAATAAGAAGCGAAGTCATAAGAAAAGAACTAGAGATCTCTGGAATACAAGCTGTAAGAACCAAATACAAACAAAATTGGATCAATCAACTGGAAAGAACGGATAACAACAGACTGCCGGGACGCGCGCTCAACTACAAACCCCGAGGACGAAGACATTGTGGACGCACCAGGAAACGATGGCAACGCGTCGATGCCGGAACAGGTCAAACGACCTAATCCATGGATGATGATGATGATTATGATGATACACACATGACAAACACACGTTTCCAGTGGGAAATGAAACGCTAAGGTACGGTCCTTCACCTGAACGGACAGGACTCCAGTCACATCCTTCTTTTAGGGTTGAGCTTAAGCCAAGTGTCTACCACAGGGATTTCATTTTCATGAAAACAACACGCACTACCTGATATTGTTCAACCATTACCTTTATAACACACAAATTTTTAACGTTTTTCTTTAAATGGGCACATTTTGAGAGAATGTAAACGTGTGACGCAGGAAAGACATAAGCTGCAAAATTTAAAAATTGATTTACGATAACAGAAATTATTTCAAACATACTTTGTAACTGAAATTGCTTTCCAGTAATTAAAAAACTTTTTAAGTCTACAAACCTCAATTACGCTGGACTTTGTAGCGAAGGCAAGATAGGTAATTTAATAAATATCAGGACTCAGAGATTAAGATGTTGGAAGAGGTGAATGGTTTATGCAAGCGTGAGAAACCCATCCTTTGTATTTCGGCCTGAACAAGTGTCTTGTTAAGTCTTCTGACAGACGTCAGTAATTCCTAATTTTGGTCCGTAGAAATATTCACTGCGAAGTACTGAATAATTACGTCATTCAAAATGAACCCTCGACAGTATCCTAAATCTATTGTTTGGCTTCCGGATCCAAACTCTAACTATTAACAATTTACTGCTGACACATCATTCCGGTGCATCAACAAGCAAAATCTTTGCGCCGACGCTCTGATGAGCTGCGAGTTTTTTTTTGGGGGGGGGGGGCAGAAACTGCCACGAACATACCGGAGTATCAATTTAATGTCGATTTTAGGGGTATAGAAAGTGAAGAAGTAACTTCACAACGGGGAGGTGACGAACTACCCTTCTGTGTTGCGGGAGGGTGTGTTAGCTTGGTGCTCTCTCTGCACCAGCACCCGACGAAGGGTGAATGTGCTACATTGGCAAGTTGATAAAGGACAATGGAAACCCAAATGATCTGGGAATATACAAATGTTACTTTCTTTAACGGCAGTCCATCTGAACAACACTAGGAATGAACCCAGCCCTCCGCGGTTAAATGATTCGTCTGTCGTGAAGATTATTTGCTAAGGTAGCAAAGCCGCCAACATGGCTTAATTAGTTGAAGAATAAGAGACCAACTTGATGCCACTAGTTATATTTTATTTCACTTCTTCTATGCTCGACATGTTTCAGACATTAATACATCCATCATCAGGAGCCTGCGACTTTTCTATTGTATCACCACATTGCCTTGTGTTCTTGTTTCGATGTGTGTTGGAGTTTCGGTGTGGCTGGGTTGGGGTCGTATCCGTGTGGCAGGCTTCAGCAAGAACACACGACCAATGTGGTGATACAATAGAAGGGTCGCAGGCTCCTGATAATGGATGTTTTAATGTCCGAAACATGTTGAGCATAGAAGAAGTGAAATAAAACTTAATAACTAGTGACATCAAGTTGGTCTCTTATTGTTCAATTATCACAATGATGCACGGTCCAATATACATATGATGGTTTAACTCTTCCATTAGTCTGGTGCACATTGTAAAATATTCTCTTGGAATTCAACCCCGCCCCCGATTTTGACCCTTCTTACACAACTTAATGTCATTTTTATACTCAACTGAAATGAAAGAAGTTTTTAAGTTGAGGCTTAATCAATATTTTCTGCACTGTAGAGTGAATAAAATATCTTCTTCCTGTCCAGGAGGCCTAGGCTTCGAATGGAACACCGGCTGTACAGGATTTCGGTTTTTTTCTCTAGTTTCCCAATGCAGAAAATCTTACTGTGTGCCTACGTCAAGTTAGAACATGAAAAATTCCTTCCACATCCTTACCTATTCATCGTACACAGAAAAGTTTGTTATTGCAAGCTACATAAGTAATACAGTTGTATGAGACCTACTACATAAAGAATTAATAGTGCCTCATCTACCCCGAAGATAGAAACGATAATCTCCGTCGAAACGTTGGTGTCTCATGAAGAGATAAAAAGACATTTAATATCTTAATTTTGTATCCGTTGCGGACCCGATGAGGAACGTATCTTAGATGTTGTTCCCAGGGAGGACGGAGTTCGTAACTCTGGTTAAGACGGGGAGTCGGGCAGGCAGCACACACTCTCAATAATCCCCAAGCAGAATATACTGGAGTTTTATTGTGCAAGAGTATAGAGCAATTGCATTTACAACTGAAATGTATCAGTGACAATTCTCGCCAGTGGACTCTTCATTACCGCTCGCACTCACTGACTGGACAGCCTCGTACTCTGCTGCTCAGACACAGTTCGAGCTATGCAGCAGACTGCTGCCGCAGAACAAAGCAACTGTTGTTACATGTGTTGCTGCACACATTGCTCGCGCGATACACTTAGCGAGTCCAGTTATAAACAAAAGAAATAGAAGGAAATTATATTCCTCCCATGCCTGGTCTTAAGAGAGGCGAGAACTAAGCATGAGTAAATTTAATTTATGACCAACTTACAGTACATGTAAGAATGCTAAAAGAAAACCACAACAACAACAACAAAATCAATGTGTGTCAACTACACAACATTAACCCTTTAAGGACGCAACTCTTATCTATCCGATTTAAAGACCCAGTCCGTACCACGCAGTAAACACTCTACCATTCATTTAATGGTGTAAAGAGAAATAATGTCTGTTTGTTCTTAGATCCGCGCAAAACACATAAATGCGTTGCGGGCAGTACACAGAATTTCTAAATGTTAAAACTGGTGGTACGTAAAGCAAGACTTAGACTTTCAAAGGTTAATGTCATGAGCATATGATGAAACATTCGATATCCATGTTTCAACTAAGGAAAGTGAGTTTGATGTATTTCTCCAACATTTTCAAAATACCTCTCAAATTATTTATTATAGCATTAACCGTTCTCTATCAATTGCACACATGCCAAACTTCGAGAAGGATAGACAGGTGAACGAGATAACTAAAGCTCATTTTTGTAGTTTAGTTTAATCCGCCGTGAAATAACGCTGCTTGCTGACATCAAACCAAACAGCTTTGTTTTTTGCACTGTAAAAAACCCACAGTGGACACTACGTGAATCTAAAGGGCACTGCAATGCTATGAACCAAAAAGCATGTTTTTATTAACCACAAGTAATCTACGAAGAGATTTGCACACATTTTATTTGATTCTACAGAAAATATTGCAAAATTAAACGTAGATCCTCATCGAATCTAAAATATTCTGACAGTAGCGCTAGAATTGCGTACAGAAATTTCCATTTTCTGCATAATTTCAATCATTTCCTAATGAAGAAGTGAAACAAAATTTCTATTAGTTTATTTGTTTCCATCTTCGAGTAAAAGGGTAGGAAGGCATCCAAAGGGGTGGGTTATTACATAAAACAGAATTTCTAAAAAGTTAAAAATCTACAGCATTCGGCTACCTCCAAAACTGAACTTACAAAATATTTCTCGTTTTGTTAGAAACAACAGAAATTGTACGTGTGACAATAAACGTGAAGTGTCTGGAAACCGACGTGAGGAATTGAACGTAAAGTAAATGTGAGAGATGGAATTGAAGTAAATCAGGCAAGCCAACATCACAGCCCATAGACCTTGATCAGGAAGAAAATAGAAATGAACACAATACGCAAGCACATTACACCCAAGAGAATGTTGTAAATTTATTCAGCCATCGCTAGATCGCACTATATTTAGGACTCTCTTTGGAAGAGGCTTTGGACTTGTAAGACACTGTGTGTTGGTTTTTGACGTTCAGATTATCGTGCATCGAGATAAATTCTTATAATAAAACCACACAGAAGCACTAATTTCTCAAATTTATTTTTGGAATAAAGTTCTACATGTTTCGGACAGTTCCTTTGTCCATCATCAGGAGTTTCTCACTGTACACATAGCAATACATATAGGTTTGCTGACAGCTTGCTGCTCGCAAGCTGTCAACAAATTTGTATGTCATATAGCATTGCTGTGTGTACAGTGAAAAACTCCTGATGATGGATAGAGGAACTGTCCGAAACATGTAGAACTTTATTCCAAAAAATTAAATTAAATTTGAGAAATTAGTGCATCTAGTTGGTTTTATTATAAGAATATGTGCTGGTCTGTATATTACACAAATATTCAGTGACCACCTTTAACAGGAAACACATGTTCATTAGAAAGTCAAAATATTTTATTTCATCTAATTAATTAAATTTATATAAGTATTCAGTCTAACACAAGCTTTAGTTTATAAAATATAATTAAAAGTTAATTAAAAGAGCATATTAGCGACATGTTTCGTCACCTTTATAAAACCTTCTTCAGGCTGCAACTCAAAAGGCGTGTCTTTTTGTATACAATTGGCAATGTCTTTAAAATACGAGATATCGTTTATATTAGAATATGAGATAGAAAAATAAGATAAAAAAATGAGAAATACAATAGCCCATTTTTATGTCTCATATTATAATGTAAACGCGAGCTCGTATTTCAAGTACATTGCCAACTGTATATCAAAAGCCTGTTGAGTTACTTCCTGAAGATGGCTTTATAAAAAAAGCCGAAACATGTCGCCCATACGATCTTTTAATTAACTTTTAATTATATATTATATAAAAATGTGTTAAACGCAAACTTATAAATATTTAATTAATTATATTAATTATTGAAAATACAACGGGTTGTCTCACCTAAAAATTAAGTAATCTTAGCAAATAATGGCTTATTCTTGATTTCATACTTTTCTCCGTGTTCTGAACGTCGCTTTCTTTCTTTTGGGTGATTCCCCAGACTCTGAATTTTGAATTTTTTGTGCTGGCGTTTCGGAATACTCTGTCAGTTCCAACTTCATATGTGGTGGGCTTAAACCACCTATGAAGATGGAAAATAAAGGGTGTTCCGAAACGTCGTCACATAACATTCAGACGCCGGGGAATCCCCCCGAAAGAAAGAATACAAACAATGGCTTGCTTTTTGCAATAAACTGAAAACACCCAAACATGCTACAGTAGCTGCATAAAATAGAAAAATTTGTAACGTAGAAGCAAGTGGTAAACATAATTACCATTAAGCCTTAGCGGTTAATGGAATGAATGGAATATAAGATTTATGAATAAAGCTGATTGGTTTTTGGACACCAGCCATTTAGCTACTTCTGCCAGCGACATTTCGCAAATTTGCATATTTTATTAAATGCCAGAGTAAGACAGACTGCAGTGTGACCCCCAGGGATAACATTTCTATGAGAACTTTCTAAAAGCAAACATGTAGAAAAACATTCAAGAGAAATAGGAAGGAGCTCTGTTGTAGCAGAAAAAAAAAATTCCGTCTGGCAGTAATTAAACTAGTATCAATATTTGTAATGCGAGTTTCCTGCTGCTGGTTTAATAAGAGGCGCTGTGTTTTGTAACTCTGAAGTGTAGACAGACTCTGAGAAGGAAAGTCCTTCTGCACTGAAATCTTCTCCTTGGATGAAGGTGCCTCAACTATAGAGGTTTTCTGCATCAAATATGTTTCACATAGAAGTCACATTTATAATTATATATTTTTGTGTGTGTATATAACTTAGCTCCTTTGCCGTTAAATTCTTGAACGGTGCACTCTTGACGTCACAACGGACTTAAGCTCTTAGTCAGAATTTAACCTTTAGACGCCTAACGTCGACTATAGTTGACGTACCGCACCGCTAACCTCCAAATTTCCATTTTATATATTTATTCAACAAATATAGGTACTGAATATTTTAAACATGGTGTATACTCTCCGTTTTTTCTCTTCAAAATGCAGTTTGTTTCATAATTCTAACGTATTTGGTTCCTGTATTTTTCACATTTTATATACAGGTGTGCTAAAATTAAAAAAATAATTCCGACGCCAAAAGGTTAAAGCGTAGAGAAGAAAACCAACTAGATGCTACTGAATGATTTATTGAACTTATAATATGCTCAACATGTTTCGGGCACTTACATGCCCATCATCAAGAGCTCAAGACTATACTTGTGTTGTTACGGCAGCAGCGTCCGGGATGAAGGAAGCTGCTCGAGCAGCTTCCTTCATCCCAGACGCATAGCCTACTGCCCTGCACCTGACCGCCGGCCACCAGCAACCAAGGCATTACACACCATAGGCGGTAACAACACAAGTATAGTCTCGAGCTCCTGATGATGGGCATATAAGTGCAATAAACCATTCAGTAGCATCTAGTTGGTTTTCTTCTCTACGCTTACACAACGACGCACGGAATTCAGAATTTAAATTAGTTATAAATCGAGACAGCAGTTTGCATAGACAATTGCAAGATGAAGCATTCTGAAGTCGGCACTACAATGTCCAAATTCAAACAAAGGATGCATAATACGTCTCTAGACCAGTGGTTCTGAAGCGTGGAACCCGGAAAACTAGGATGTCCCAAGGCCCGGCAAAAAGTTTCGCGAGAATATGTTTATCTTCCTTTTATTAGCTAGAAGGATTAAAATATGTACTGTGTTGAATATTTTAATAATGTACAAAATACGCTTACCTGAAATAACGGTGTAACACAGTGTTTCTCAAAAAGGGGTCCGCAACTTACGCGTTAGGAATACGCGAGTTGACATCATTGGGGGGGGGGGTCCGCTGAATTATGAGATTATGTGGAGGGTTCAGAGCACCGTAACGCCTGTTAAACACCAATCGAAACAGCAAGAGTACTTTGGGCAATGGTGCTTAAAGGATGAGCAACTGTTGGCGTTCGAGAAAGATTTGGAAGCGATTCGAATTCCCGTCACAAATTTAGTTAATTTAACATGAGCGAAATTCCTAATTTAAATTTTCAGTTGCTCATTATTGTCGTAGGGAATGGAAATGTCACCATATCCCCGTGAACAGGTAACTTGCTCCTGCTTATCCTGAAACGTCGGTAAGGAATTACAACTGCTCGCTGCGTAATAATTCAGAAGAGCCTAATTCCCATCTACTTCGTGGCGGAAGCCCGAAATCACGTACTGGTGCCTAACTTTATAGAAAATGGTCTATTTTAACAACTGTAACTTTAGTAATCACAAAATAATGCGCTCCCTGATGATGGTGTAACTGTAACACCGAAACATGTCGGAGCTGTTTTGATGTAAATTTTGATGTAAATTTTAATACTGCCTTTTAAGGCAACTCACTAATGCATCAGTCGGTGAATAAATAAAACTTTCATAATATCAAGATGCACGACACAAATGTGAAAATTATAGAAAAGTGTTTACCAAAACAGCGTCACGTTATCACAGGCCCTTCATTAACAGAGGCGCAATTTCAATCAACATTTCTGTTAAAAACAAACAAAAATGACTATCGCTAAAAGCCACTACACTTGAGTTAGTTACAAACACAAAATTACCTGACTCTAGTTTCTAATCAGATAACCCGATTTTCACGCAGATTGATAGCAAGAAAATGCCAGACCTTTCACCTTTCCATTCAGTAGGTAAAGTTTTCAGTTTTGGAGCATGAAAAGCCCAAAAGACCACGCTTAAAAACAAACTTGTGTATGGAGGTGCTATTACTTGTATTTAATAGCCGCCTGCAGGCGGTGTGATGCTCGGTGCGTGAGTGGCTCAAGTGGAAGAATGTAAACAGGATGACTTCCAGTGCTGCAACCTGCAGTACCGAACACACAATACATTGCCCGACCTCTTTTTAACATAAGGGAGGATCCTCTAAGGCTTTCAATGGCGGAAACTTTATGTATGTGAATTACCGGAAGCCTGGAATTTATCTAAAAATATATTCAAAATTAAAATTTTTCAAAATGTGTCGCTGAGCTTTTAGGCATCTATTTCCGGACGTTTCGAAGGAACCGTACGGTCATGCAGCTTACATCGCATCTTGAAATTCCTGAAACTGCTGTAGTACCGCTCCTAGAACCTCACACCCTGCAATACAAAACTCGGTTCCTGTCTCGCATAAAGCATAGTTCTGCATTATAAAGACCAACAGGATGAAATTCTACATGTGACCTTTGTCCATTGTGAGAATCAGTAATGTACGAGTATATGATGTGATACGATGCGATACGATACGATACGACACGTTACGATACGATACGATATGATATGATATGATATGATATGATATGATATGATATGATACGATATATATGATACGATATGATATGATATGATACGATATGATATATGATATATATGATAAGATATGATATGATATATTTGTTAACTGCAATTGGGTAGCCAGCCGGTGGCAGTAGTACAGTACACATTTACACACAAACAATACACAGAACGACATAAAACAAACAATACATAGGAAAACACAAAAATTTTGGAAGAGTGCGGGCCGTGCCCCGTCTTTGCGAGTTATACCCTGGCATTTGCCTTACAGCTGAGGAAAAAGCACGGAAAAACCTCAGTCAGGGTAGCCGAAGAGTGCAGGGTTTCGCGCGAAGTTAAAGAGACACACACCGTTACAATTGTGCCGCAAATTATTCAATATAGCTGGTGGAAGCTGCAATGTTACACAGTCCGAACACTCGTCACACACAAAGACCAAATTACGTGATCAGCATCATTGCTGAGAAAGACACTAATGTCGTTTTTTCCGCATTCAGGCTCATGTTTCTCTGCGTCTAATCTAGATGCCAGGCAACACTAACATTTTCTCTGCTACCCAAATAAAATAGGAAAATTCTACGTCGTTTATTGTACAAACGCCGAAAAAGCAACGGCGTTGTGCTAAATAATAGATCGATTAATCTTTGGAGGAGACAAGCATGACGTAAATAATAAAGAAACTTTAATTCAACAAAATAATTTTTTTGACGTTCAGGTGACCGTGCATCGTGACGAATTCTTATAATAAAACCAACTAGATGCACTAATTTTTCAAATTTATTTTTGGAATAAAACTCTACATGTTTCGGACAGTTCCTCTGCTCATCATCAGGAGTTTTTCACTTTACACACAGCAATGGTATATGTCATACAGGTTTGCTGACAGCTTGCGAGCAGGATCAGAACGGAACGTCCTTATCCTGCTCGCAAGCTGTGTGTACAGTGAGAAACTCCTGATGATGGACGGAGGAACTGTCCGAAACATGTAGAGTTTTATTCCAAAAATAAATTTGAAAAATTAGTGCATCTAGTTGGTTTTATTATAAGGAAATTATTTTTGTTAAAATTATTCGCTCTCACATAGTGCTACATGTTTCGACTTCTAACGGTCATAATCAGCCTTTCCTGTACATCTATTCGTGTCTGATGCTAACCTTTCCGTGTCGAAACGTGAAGAATTTTATAAAGGCTAATATTGTTTCTGTAACCAATGACTGTGGTGTTGAACAGCACAGTGTTACGGCTTAACACTTCACTGACAATTCAGTGGACAGTTAATAACGCGAACGCCTGAATTTAGTAACGTGAAGGTCTGATTAAAAAATGAAAGTTTTTTTTTATGTGTAACCTACTTCATGATAATTGGAAACAAAAATTTTTAATTTTAAAACGACTATTCTAATGAAGAGCTTTATCACTGTGAACTGTAGTCCACTCTTCTGCTCAATCACCCATCAAGGTAGACTCCGAGGCTATTCAAGGGTGCGCTCACTTCCACACAGGCGACTTTTTGAACGACCAGTTATTATATATGGCCAATGTCTACAAAAGATGAACTAAAGCAGGTCTGATAAAAAAAAAATTGGCTTGAAAATTCTTTTAGAAATAGTGCCCCATGCCCCAGCATACGGGCTCTCTGCAAGAGTTTTTTTAAAAGTCCTTTTTAAACACTGAATTTATTCTCCCATATCCACGCTTTTCAACGTTCTCCGGTAGAAGTATCGCCGTTTCTGTAATTTCCTGGCGTTTTGATAACGGCTTATGTCACGTGTTGTATCTTTATTACCAAGGGCACATTTATCTTGAGCAGGTGGCTGATATGGACGCGTTTGCTAGCGCGGCGTCTCACAAGAATAAAACATCTAACTTACTTCAAATCTTTTATCTCAGTATTTAACCAACTTTATGCATAAAATTTGTTTCACAATAAGCTTTATTTCATGCCTCTACATGTTTCGAGCACATGTGCTCATCAGGAGGTCAAAATTGTATTACACAGCCTCTGGATGATACCAGAGGCTGTGTAATACAATTTTGACCTCCTGATGACGAGCACATATGCTCGAAACATGTTGAGGCATGAAATAAAACTTATCGTGAAACAAATTTTATGCATCATTTGGTTAAATACTGCGATAAATATAATGACATGCACGGTCAGCAAAACGTCAAAATTTTTACTTTAAATCGTATCATTACCTAAGCAAACCACAATAAAATACGTGGGAGGAAATCGATGACAAAAAAAAGATCCAGTTTTTTAAAACCGCGCAACGTTTTCTGGAAACGTGGTGCAGAGAGGGGAGGAAAATGTGTGGCGATGTTGTCACAAATAGTTGTGCCTTTACTTCAGCTGAGATTAGGATTGTAAAAGAATCATTTGTGTGATAAAATCAAATATAACGAAATGGTTTGGCCTTGTAACGCACATGAGGTAAATTAAAAATATTTACGAAGTATTAATCCGTAATTTGAAAAAGAAATTCCATTTAATGCTTAGTCGTAGACGGAACGATAATACTAAAATGAGCTGCAAAGAAATTGGGAGTTATTTACATTTATATGGCTTAGAATAGGTGGGACCGCGGCAGCACAGTGGTTAAGGTGCTGTGTTACAAATCGGAGGGTCGCTTGTTCGATCCCAGCTGGTGTCAGTGGATTTTTGATTGACAAAAAATCCTTCCGATCGCACTATGGCCCTGGGGTCGACTCAGCCTCTAACAGAAATGAGTACCAGGAGTATTTCCTGGGGGCAAAGGCGGCCGGTGCTTAAGGCTGACAATCTTACCACCCTCCCGTGCCGTCGTCACGAAATCTGGGAACCTTAACTTCCTGGAACCCTCCGGGCTTGTCCAGGCCTGTAACGGGACTGCTTTATGGCTTAGAATAAAATCCGTTAGCGGGTTCTTGTGAAAGACGGTATAAATTTTGCGTTTCCGGACACTGGCGTAATTTCATGGCTGTGACAGACCATCGATATATCTAGGACTCAGTTCCTTGTGGTCATTTGGTCTGCTTTTTTCACTGTTCCATGTTTCTTTGTGACAATTAAATCGACGAAATTGCTCCGGGCCTTATGCTTACTTCGGACAGGCGAAACACGAATTCGAGATGACATTTTCATTAATAGTCCTACACGAAAATCAGAAGATTACAACGACATGAACTACATTAAAAAATTATCTTTCAAAATATGGACACGTGTAGATATTTTGTTAAGAATTTCGAGGTGCCATTTCAGTAGTGTGTCAAGTAGTAAGACCAAATTGAATGCATGGGCTTACAGCAGCCAAACATTCTGTAATCAGCCTCACAGAGGGGTACTAAGTACATAATCACAATTATTGCTAGTTGCGAGAAATAATACTATAGAGCTGGGATGGACAGCCGAATTCAATTCCCTTGAAGGGTAAAACCATTCTTGTATGTGCCACACACTGAGCTAAATTTAAAATAAAAAACAATAGACCTTTCCTTGCAATTTGACATAACAATTTTAGGAAACCCATGATTAATAACCAATTTTCATGATATTCTTTTGTGCAAAGGAAAAGAGAAGTCTTACCTTGCTTCGCTGTACGACCCCCACGGCCAAACTCGTGCTTCAGGGTAACTTTGTTTTGTACTGCTTAGTTTAGGTGCTGTCATCGAATTTAATTGTTGATTTTCGGTGGTTTCCGGTTGTTTTGTTACCTGTAATGAGACCAAAAGTTTAACAATAAGCCATCTTTTGTAGTAATTTAAAGTCTGGCGTTTGCTACACGCACTAAAATTTCGCTTTTACACCAAATAATGTCTTGACATTGTCTGGAAGTTGATTGCAAAAATAGCCATTATGTCCCTACAAACATTCACCAGTTGGTCCTTATATGAAAGCGCACTACACGCTTTCTTTGGGGTATGAACAAAATATTCATATACAAAGTTTATTAATTTTTATTCTTAAAAGTTTTATCATTCGCCATGTATCAGTGTATTAAATACAAATATAATTGTCTAGAAAAAAAAAAGTAAATATATTTTCTTATAATAAAACCAACTAGATGCACTAATTTCTCGATTTCATTTTTGGAATAAAACTCTACATGTTTTGGGCAGTTCCTCTGTCCATCATCAGGAGTTTTTCACTGTACACACAGCAAACTTGTACGACATATACCATTGCTGTGTGTACAGTGAAAAACTCCTGATGAAGGACAGAGGAACTGTACGAAAAATGTAGAGTTTTATTCCAAAAATAAAATTGAGAAATTAGTGTATCTAGTTGGTTTTACTATAAAAATTTATCACGATGCACGGTCACCTGGACTTCAATATATTAGTTGTGTTCCAAATGTGGGCTGTTCGAAAATTAATTATACAAATTTGACAGGATTTAGAAAATTATATTGAAAAAGAATCTCATTAATGTTTTAAAAATGACGGTGACAGACCGATGTATGTCACTGAAAATGGCTTAATATCTAGTAAAGGAAACAGTTCCTTTTAGAAGGTCTGAACTGAAGTACAACTGCAGTATTTCCTGTATCAATGATATCGAAACGGTGCAACTTTCCCTTTAAATAATGTTGTTTCTGAAGGCAAGTAACGGAAATGTGTCTTGCTGTATCTGAGAATAAAGCGATAGGAGCAAGTGCATGTGAAGAGAACTGCGCTCTTCTGGGTCATTACGCAGCGAGTAGTGATAAATTCTTACCGAAGTTTCGGGACATCCCATCGTTCCTATCCTCAGGATTCAAGGATCCTTTCTTGATTTGAAGTCTTTCGAATCTCTGGACGTAACGTAGAGTAACCTCCCCCCAATGACGTGAATTGTGCGTGATTTCAGGCTTCCGCCTCGAAGCAGCTGAGAACTGCGCTCTTGAACCCTCAGTATGGGACCGATAGGTTGTAACGAAACGTCGGTAAGAAATTATCACTACTCGCTGTGTAATGACCCAGAAGAACGCAGTGTTCAGCAACTTGGCGACCGAATCCTGAAATTAAGCAAAGTGCATTTGAAGGCGTTTAGAGAGAAAAAATCATTCCATTTTGTTTTCTTGGGGATGTCGGTGATACAATTAAGGTATCTGTGTCATTAGCAAACTCTACTAAAAGAGGATTAAAGTGCAATGACCACATACTTAGTCCTTCAAAGTTCTTTCAGAGGCTTATGGGGAAATAACCGCAGAACTAACCAAAGCATAAATATTCTGAATTGAAAATTAAATTTATCTGACCGCATTAACAGCAGGAACGAAAACCTTAATTGTACCTCACAAATTAGTTAATAGTGTAAGTAGCTTCGATATTTTTACTGTTATTTCCACAATTTCGTGTCATGCGAATTGGATCCCAGAGAAACAAACAGCTTAGGTGACAATAAAAGGTACAAGATTGGCACTGCGAATACAGGATTCGTGTTCACGAATCTGCATCACGGTGGTCGG
>Ga0123352_10006279_pt1 | contig 18164 bp, 11 predicted proteins | sample TergutLab28metaG_FD_89700 | JGI IMG/M metagenome (GOLD analysis project Ga0123352, IMG submission 89700) | Labiotermes labralis P1 segment gut microbial communities from Petit-Saut dam, French Guiana - Lab288 P1 | ecosystem: Host-associated > Arthropoda: Insects > Digestive system > Gut ... | reverse complement strand
GGCCGCGGTCCTCAACCGCATCCCGCAGAACAGCACGTTCGCCAAGGACGTCCACGACGCCGTCTTCCGCGTCCTCAACGAGAAGCACTCGGCCGGGCTGCTCAGCTGCGGCTGATCCCCGGGCACGGCTCGCGCTCCGCGGCGCGCCGGCGGACTCGCTCCCGCCGGGCGCGCCGCGGAGCGCCGGCCGTCCGGTGGACGCGGCGCCCCGGTGTGCGGGGCGGCCGGCCGCCGTGGCCAGGGCGACCTCCTCCGGCGGCAGGTCGGTGAACGGGACACAGGCCCCGTCGGCGCGGCAGGACAACAGGGCGGCGGAGCACGGCCGGTGGGGCGACGGGGCATCGAGCCGGGTCCGCGGCACCGCCGCCCCCTCCCGTTCCGGACAGCGGCGGCACGCCGACCAGCGGACCGGTGGGAAGCGCCGGCGGGCGGGCGACCGGCCCCGAAACCCAGGTTAGGGTGCCCTAACAGTGTCGAGTGGGTGAACTGCGCGGGAATTATGGGCCGCCGCCCCCTGAGCGGGTGGGTGCGCACAGCACCGCGTGCCTAGCATGAGCGGCGCCACGAACCCACTGCAACATCACCGGAGGCCGGCGTGCCCGCCGAATCCGACAGCGAACCCGCGCCCGCAGCCGCGGAACCCGACCCCGAGCAGGTCGCGGAGGCGGACGCCGAACCGGGCGGCATAACCGCCGATCCCCCGCCGCCGCTCTCCCGCCGGCCACGCACCCTCGTCCTCGCCGCCGGCGCCGTGGTGGCGGTCGCCGCGGTGGTCACCGTCGCGGTGCTCGCCGGCGGCGGGCACGGCACGGACGCCGCCGACGCCAAGGGCGGCACGCCCACCCCGGCCGCCGACGGGCTGCCGCACACGGCGGTCGACGTGTCGACCGGAAGCTGCGGCAAGGGCTGGACCCGCCCCCGCGCCGGCACCCAGGTCTTCGACCTGCACAACTCCGGTGGCAGCGCGAGCGAGGTGTACCTCGCCGACCCCAAGTCGGGGAAGCTGTACGGCGAGCTGGAGGGACTGGCCCCCGGGACCACCCGGTCGATGCTGGTGGACCTGGGCAGCGGCACGTACGCCTTCAAGTGCCTTCAGGAGGACACCGACGCGGTGACCGGCCCCTCGGTCACGGTCCCGGGCACCACGTCGCAGGGCCCGGCGACGCTGCCGGTGACCCAGCACGACATGATCCCGCCGACCCTGGGCTACCAGCAGTGGATCGGCGCCCGGATGTCCGAACTGGCCCGCGGCACGGCCGTCCTGAAGGCGGACATCGACCGCGGCGACCTCACCGCCGCCAAGCGGGACTGGCTCTCCGCGCACCTGGTGTACGAGCGGATGGGTGCGGCGTACGGGACGTTCGGCGACGCAGACGGTGCGATCAACGGCACGGCGGCCCGCACACCGGGCGCGGTGGACGACCCGTCCTTCACCGGCTTCCACCGGGTGGAGTACGGGCTGTGGCACGGCGCGGCCGCCTCGTCACTCAAGGCTCCGGCGGCGAAACTCGACAGCGACGTGAGGGCGTTGCGCGACAGCTGGTCGCAGGCCCGGATGGATCCGGCCGACATGGGCCTGCGGGCCCACGAGATCATGGAGAACACCGAGCAGTTCGAGCTGACCGGGCGCACCGACTACGGCAGCGGCACCAACCTGGCGACCGCACGCGCCAACCTCGACGGCACGCGCGAGATCCTCACCCGGCTGCGCTCCCTGCTCGCCCCGCGCGACCCGGCGCTGCCGCAGCTCGACGCGGCCCTCGACCGGCTCCAGCACGCGCTGGACGCCGCCGGCCACGGCGGCAGCTGGACCCCGCTGGACCGGCTCGGCCGGGCCCAGCGCGAGCAGATCAACGCCGACACCGGCGCACTCCTGGAACAACTCGCCCCGGTGGCGGCGATCTTCGACGTACGGAGGACGGCATGAGCGACACCCGTGACGCGGCAGGAGAGCTGCGCAGGCGCGGGTTCCTGCGCGGGGCGGCGCTCGGTGTCGGGACCGTGGGCGCGGTGGCCGGGGCGGGAGCCGCCGCCACGGCGCTCACCGGCCAGAGCGCGCACGCGGCCACGCCGGCGCCGTCCGCCACCGGGAGCGACGGGCAGGCCGGCGGCCAGGCCGACGGCCAGGATTCCGCCTTCCACGGCGAGCACCAGGCCGGCATCACCCGGACCGTCCAGCAGGCCACGGCCTTCGTCTCGTTCGACGTGACGGCCGCCGACCGGCGCGAGCTGACCGAGTTGCTGCGCACCCTCACCGAGCGGGCCCGGTTCCTGACCGCGGGCGGCACCCCGCAGGCGTTCGGCATCACCGCCCCGCCCTCGGACAGCGGCACCCTCGGCCCGCAGGTGCCCGGCGACGGGCTGACCGTCACGGCCGGGGTCGGCGCCTCGCTGTTCGACGACCGGTTCGGCCTCAAGGACCGCAAGCCGCTGCGGCTGGGCACGATGCCGGCGTTCCCCGACGACGACCTGGATCCGGCCTGGTGCCACGGCGACCTGAGCCTGCAGCTGAGCGCGCCGCACCAGGACGCGGTGCTGCACGCGCTGCGCGACATCGCCCGGCACACCCGCGGCGGCCTCCAGGTCCGCTGGCGGCTCGACGGCTTCACCAACCCGCCGCGGCCCAGCGGAACCCCGCGCAACCACCTGGGGTTCAAGGACGGCATCGCCAACCCGGACGTCGCCGACGCCGCGACCGCGCAGCGCCTGCTGTGGGTGGACGGCGGCGGCGAGCCGGCCTGGACGACCGGCGGCACGTACCAGGTGGTGCGGCTGATCAGGATGCTGGTGGAGTTCTGGGACCGGGTCTCGATCACCGAGCAGGAGCGGATGTTCGGCCGGGCCAAGGACACCGGCGCGCCGCTGGACGGCTCCCGGGAGTTCGACACCCCGAAGTTCGCCGACGACCCGATGGGCGACGTCATCCCGCTGGACAGCCACATACGGATGGCCAACCCCCGCACCGCCAGGACCGACGGCTCCCGGCTGCTGCGCCGCGGCTACAACTACGACCGCGGCATGGACGCGAACGGGAACCTGGACGTCGGGCTGATCTTCGTCTGCTACCAGCAGGACCTCACGCGGCAGTTCGAGACGGTGCAGAAGCGGCTCGCCGGGGAGCCCCTGGTCGACTACATCACCCCGTTCGGCGGCGGCTACTTCTTCGCGCTGCCGGGCGTACGCGACCGCGGCGACTGGCTGGGACGCGCCCTGCTGGCCTGAGCACTCCCCGACCGGCCCGGATGGCAAGCAAAGGGATGGTCAAGCATTTCCCATGATTATCTGACCCGCTGTTCACCCCGACGCCACCATGGGGCCGATGCCGCGTAGTTGACCCCCAAGACGATCGCGTTCGACACGTGCACGAGATCCACGCAGCACGCCGGAAAGCACCAGTTAGCGGAGGCTGACACAGCATGAGCACCACGAGCGGTACGGGCAGGAGAAGTCGGGCGGGCGCACGCCTGCGTGCGGCACGCTGGGGGGCGTACGCCGGCACGGCGGCGCTCGTACTGCTGGGCGGCACGGCGCCGGCCTACGCCGACTCCCCCGCGCACGGGGGCGGCAGCACCTCGACCCCGATCAAGCACCTGGTCGTCATCTACGACGAGAACGTGTCGTTCGACCACTACTTCGGCAGCTACCCGGTGGCGGCGAACACCGACGGCACGAAGTTCACGGCCGACAAGAAGACGCCGAAGGACATCGACACCCTCGGCCACGCCGGTCTGCTGAAGACCAACCCGAACCAGTACGCCCCCAAGCGGCTGACCCCGTCGCAGGCCCTCACCTGCGACCAGAACCACGGCTACGGTCCGGAGCAGTACGCGGCCAACGGCGGCAAGGCCGACGCGTACGTGCAGAACACCGAGACCAGCAAGTGCTCCGGCGGCCTGTTCGGCGAGCCGGGCCTGGTCATGGACTACTACGACGGCAACACCGTCACGGGTCTGTGGAACTACGCCCAGCACTACTCGCTCGGCGACAACTCGTGGAGCAGCACCTACGGTCCCTCCACCCCGGGCGCGCTGAACCTGATCGCGGGCCAGACGCACGGCGTGATCTCGGTCGACCCGACGACCGGCACCGAGAACCCGAAGCAGACGACGACCCCGGACCCGTACACGGTCCTGTCCCCGAACGCGCAGGGCGTCGGCACGGTCATCAACGACCCCGACCCGGCGTTCGACGACTGCTCGGACAACAGCCACACCAGCAGCAACGCCCTGGCCGTCATGCAGGGCAAGAACGTCGGCGACCTGCTCAACTCCAAGAACGTCACGTGGGGCTGGTTCCAGGGCGGCTTCCGTCCCTCCACCGCGTGGGACGGCAAGCAGGGTGACTACGCCAGCTGCGCCGGCAGCACCCACACCAACATCGGCGGCGCCTCCTCGGTGGACTACAGCCCCCACCACTCGCCGTTCCAGTACTACAAGTCCACGTCGAACCCGCACCACCTCGCGCCGAAGAACACGGCCGAGATCGGGCACAACGGCCAGGCGAACCACAACTACGACCTGACCGACTTCGACGCCGCCCTCAAGGCGGGCAGCCTGCCGGCCGTCAGCTTCCTGAAGGCCGCGGAGTACCAGGACGGCCACGCCGCCTACTCGGACCCGACGGACGAGCAGGACTTCCTGGTCAAGGAGATCAACGCGATCCAGTCCTCGTCCTCCTGGAAGGACACCGCGGTCGTCGTGGCCTACGACGACTCGGACGGCTGGTACGACCACGCCTACGCCACGCCGCAGAACGGCTCCAAGGACAGCACCGTCGGCTCCAACGGCAAGGCCACCGACAGCCCGGCGTGCCAGGCCGGTCCGGCCTCGGCCGGCGGCTACGCCGACCGCTGCGGCCCCGGCACCCGCCAGCCGCTGCTGGTCATCTCGCCCTACAGCAAGGTGAACTCGGTCGACCACACCCGCACCGAGCAGGCTTCGGTCACCAAGTTCATCGAGGACAACTGGAAGACCGGCCGCGTCGGCGACGCCTCGTTCGACCAGCGGGCCAACTCCCTCGACGGCGCCTTCGACTTCAAGCACCCGAACAACCTGCAGGTGCTGCTGAACGACAACGGCTCCGTGAAGTCGGTCAAGCACATCAACAAGAACACCAACCCGGCCGCGCCGTCCAACAACGCGAACAGCGGCGGCACCGGCTCGGGCTCCGGCAACAACCCCACCACGCAGACCCTGGCGGAGACCGGCGGCACGTCCCCGGCCCTCCCGATCGGCATCACCGCGGCCGCGCTCGTCTTCGGTGCCGGTGCGCTCTACTACGCCCGCCGGCACCGCCGGCAGGTGGCCACCACCGCCTGACCCGTCACGCGCCTGCCGCCCTCCGGGCGGCCTGACGTGAGGCCCTGAGGGGGCCGCCCCGGCACGACGCCGGGGCGGCCCCCTTCGCCGTGTCCGCGACTCTGCCGCCACTTCGAACTTGAACACTGCCGGGTTGTCAAGACCCCTGCTGCCTTCATGAGTTGGAGACAATTCCGGCCCCGCACCACCAAGGCGCCGCTGCGGCCGTTCGGCCAACGGGCCTTGTGCACAACTCTTGACATGGATGAAACACAGGGAGAAACATTCCGGAGTGCACGGGAGAGCGCTCTCAGTCGTCAATCGGCAGGCGCCCGACCGGACTTCGCGTTGTTCACGGCATCTCACCGCCCGGCCGCCCCGCGACCGGACGAACCCCACCCTGCCCCCCACCCGTGGAACCAGGAGAGTTGCTCATGCTCGCTCCCCCCACCGGCACGACGGCGCTGAGATCAGCGGCTCCGTGGCGCCGGCGCAACACCGTCGCCGCAGTGGTCACCGCGCTCCTCGCCTCACTGCTCCTCGTCGTGCCGATGCGCGCCGCGCACGCCGCCGACACCCTGCTGTCGCAGGGCAAGACGGCGACCGCGTCCTCGACCGAGAACGCCGGCACCCCGGCCTCGGCGGCCGTGGACGGCAACACCGGCACCCGCTGGTCCAGCGCCGCCTCCGACCCCCAGTGGCTCCAGGTCGACCTCGGCGCGACCGCCACCGTCACCTCCGTCACCCTCAACTGGGAAACGGCGTACGCCACCGCGTTCAAGATCCAGACCTCCACCGACGGCACCAACTGGACCGACATCTACTCCACCACCACCGGCACCGGCGGCGTACAGACACTCGCCGTAAACGGTTCCGGGCGCTATGTCCGCATGTACGGCACCACCCGCGCCACCCAGTACGGCTACTCCCTCTGGGAGTTCCAGGTCTACGGGACCGCCGGCAGCGACGGCGGCGGCACCGGGCCGATCCAGGGCGGCGGCGACCTCGGCCCGAACGTCAAGGTCTTCGACCCCTCGACGCCGAACATCCAGGCGCAGCTGGACCAGATGTTCTCGCAGCAGGAGAGCAACCAGTTCGGCGACGCCCGCTACCAGGTCTTCTTCAAGCCGGGCACCTACAACGGGCTCAACGACCAGGTGGGCTTCTACACGTCGGTCTCCGGCCTGGGCAAGAACCCGGACGACGTGCAGATCAACGGTGACATCACCGTCGACGCCGGCTGGTTCAACGGCAACGCCACGCAGAACTTCTGGCGTTCGGTGGAGAACCTGGCCATCACCCCGTCCAACGGCACGGACCGCTGGGCGGTCGCGCAGGCCGCGCCGTTCCGCCGGATCCACGTCAAGGGCGGTCTCAACCTGGCGCCGAACGGCTACGGCTGGGCGAGCGGCGGCTACATCGCCGACAGCAAGATCGACGGCACGGTGGGCCCGTACTCGCAGCAGCAGTGGTACACGCGCGACAGCTCGGTCGGTGGCTGGACCAACGGCGTGTGGAACATGGTCTTCTCCGGTGTCCAGGGCGCGCCGGCGCAGGGCTTCCCGAACCCGGTGTACACCACGCTGGCCACCACGCCGGAGTCGCGCGAGAAGCCGTACATGTACCTCGACTCCAGCGGCAACTACGCGGTGTTCGTGCCGAACCTGCGCACCAACGTCAGCGGCGTCTCGTGGCCGAACACGCCGGGCACCTCGATCCCGTTGAGCCAGTTCTACGTGGCCAAGCCCGGTGTGTCCGCGGCGACCATCAACGCGGCTCTCGCCCAGGGCCTCAACCTGCTGTTCACGCCCGGCATCTACCACGTGGACCAGCCGATCAACGTGACCCGCGCCAACACCGTGGTGCTCGGCCTGGGTTACGCCACGGTCGTGCCGGACAACGGCGTGGACGCGATGAAGGTCGCCGACGTCGACGGCGTGCGGCTGGCCGGCTTCCTGATCGACGCGGGCGCCGGCAAGTCGCCGCAGTTGCTGCAGGTGGGCGCGCCCGGCTCGTCGGCGAGCCACTCCGGCAACCCGACCACGATCCAGGACGTGTTCGCCCGGATCGGCGGCGCGGGCCCGGGTCAGGCGAGCACGGCCTTCGAGATCAACAGCAACGACGTGATCATCGACCACACCTGGCTGTGGCGCGCCGACCACGGGGCGGGCGTCGGGTGGACCACCAACCCGGCGGACGAGGGTCTGAAGGTCAACGGCAACAACGTCCTGGCCACCGGCCTGTTCGTGGAGCACTTCGAGAAGTACGACGTCGAGTGGGCGGGCCAGAACGGCAGGACGATCTTCTTCCAGAACGAGATCGCCTACGACCCGCCGAACCAGGCGGCGATCCAGAACGGCAGCATCCGGGGCTTCGCCGCGTACAAGGTCGACGACAACGTGACCACGCACGAGGGCTGGGGGCTCGGCAGCTACTGCAACTTCACCGCGGACCCGTCGATCGTCCAGGACCACGGGTTCGAGTCGCCCACCACGCCAGGGGTGAAGTTCCACGACCTGCTCGTGGTGTCGCTCGGCGGCATGGGCCAGTACGCCCATGTCATCAACAACACCGGTTCGCCGACGTCGGGCACGTCCACGGTGCCGTCGACGGTGACGTCGTACCCGTGACCGTCGCGGTGACGTCGTCGCGGTCGTGTCCGCGAGCGTGACCGCGCCCCCGGCCGCGACCGCGGTCACGGCCGGCGCGCGGTGAACCAGGGGCCGCCGTCCTGCACCCGCAGGGCGGCGGCCCTCGCGTGTCGGGGGTCAGGGACGGGAGCGCATCGAGCGTCCCGCCGCCGCCATGGCCGCGGCCCCGCCGTTCCCGGCAGCGGGGCCGCGGGGCGCGGCGTCCGGCCGGAAGCCGGAATGCGCAACCGCCTTTCCGGGGCGGTGGTCAGTGGCCGTGCGGTCCGCCCGCCATCCGCGGCTTGCCGGGCGGCACCACGACGAGGGCGACCAGGGCTGCCGCGCCGGCCGCGATCGCGCAGGCCGCGTAGGCATGGGCGAAGGCGCTCGCGACGCCGCCCTGGATGCCGCTCGCGGCGATCGTCGAGACGACGGCGACGCCGATCGAACCGCCCACCTCGTGGAAGGTGTTGAGGGCTCCGGACGCCAGACCCGAGTCGGCCGCCGGCACCATGGCCAGCCCGGTGGTGAAGGCGGTGACGAAGACCGCGCCGCTGCCGAAGCTCGCCACCGACAGCGCCGGGACCAGCGTCGACCAGACCCCGCTGCCCTGGTGCGTCCATGCCACCGGGACGAGACCGAGGGCCGCCACGGCCATACCGGCCGCGGCCAGCTGCCGCGCGCCGACGGTGCCGAGCAGGCGCCCGGCGATGTGGGCGCCCGCCCCGGTGGCGACGGCGATCGGCAGGAAGGCCACCCCGGTGCGCAGCGCGCTGTAGCCGCGGTCCTGCTGGAGGTGCACCGAGGTGAGGAAGAACGTCGAGATGAGCAGGGCGGTGGCCACCAGGATGAGGAAGGCGCCCGCCAGTACCGGCCGCCGCGCGAGCAGGCGGACGTCGATCAGCGGCGCGCCCGCGGCCCGCTCCACGATGGCGAAGGCGGCGTAGAGGACCGCGGCCAGGGCGAGCGGGATCAGCGCCTGCGCCGAGGACCATCCCTGGTCGCCTGCCGTGACCACGCCCTTGATCAGGGCGACGGTGCCGCCGGTGACGAGCACGGCGCCCGGCAGGTCCAGCCGCGCGGGCCGGGGCGGGCGCGCGGCCACCAGCGAGGGCAGCACGGCCAGTACCGCGACGCCCACCGGCACGTTGACGTAGAAGATCCAGTGCCAGCCGGGTCCGCTGGTCAGCAGCCCGCCGAGCAGCACGCCGACGGCCGCTCCGGCGCCGCCGATGCCCGCCCACACGCCGAGCGCGCGGCGGCGCTCCTCGCCGTCGAAGGTGGACGTGACCAGGGACAGGGCGGCGGGCGAGAGCAGCGCCGCACCCACGCCCTGCGCGGCGCGCGCGGTGAGCAGGGCGCCGGCTCCGCCCGCGAGGCCGGCGGCCAGCGAGGCCCCGGTGAACAGGGCGAGGCCGGCGAGGAAGGTGCGGCGGGCGCCGAGGGCGTCGGCCAGCCGGCCGCCGAGCAGCATCAGGCCGCCGAAGGCCAGCGTGTAGGAGGTCACCACCCAGGTGAGCGCCGAGCGGCTGAGACGCAGGTCGGCGCCGATGTCGGGCAGCGCCACGTTCACCACCGTCACGTCCAGGATCAGCATGAACTGGGCCAGGCACAGCACGGTCAGCGCCGCCCAGCGGCGCGGGTCCGGCGACGCGGCGTGCTGCGGCGCGTGGCTTGCACTGAGCGTTGAGTCGGTCATAACTGAACTGTACGGCACAGTACAGATGAACTCAACGGTTCAGTTCAGTTGCCCCGCTAGACTGCTGTCCATGAACGACACCGCGACGGACGGCGAGCAGCGCACGGCCCCCTCGGGCCCGCGCGCCGCACGCAAACGGCAGGCGATCCTGGCCGCCGCCCGCACCCTGTTCCTGCGGGACGGCTTCGACGCGAGCGTGGACCAGATCGCGGCCGAGGCGGGCGTCTCGAAGGTGACCGTCTACAACCACTTCGGCACCAAGCAGGCGCTGTTCGTGGAGATCGTCAAGTCCGGCCTGGACGCGCCGCTCGGCGACACCCTGCTCGGCGCCGTCGACCGCCTGGGGGACGGTGGCGACCTGCGGTCCGCGATGACGGAGGCGGCCCGGGCGTGGGTGCGGGAGATCCGCTCCGACCCGGACGTCCTGGCGCTGCGCACCCTGATGGCCCGCGAAGCCCACCGGGTCCCGGAGCTGGAGCAGGCGTGGCGGCGGGGCGGGCCGTCGCTCCACCATCCGGCCGCCCGCGACGCCCTGGCGAAGCTGACCGCCTCGGGCCGACTCGCCATCCCCGACCCGGAGGTGGCGATCCTCCAGCTGTACTCGCTGCTGGTCTTCCCGCACCTGGTGTTCCACGCCTACGGCACGGGCGTGGACGACGCGCTCGCCGACCGGCTGATCACCTCGGGCGTCGACATGTTCCTCTCGTACTACAGCCCGCGTCCCGCCTGATCCCCCGGCTCGGCGCCGGACCGGCGGACACCCCGCCCGGACGCACGCGGGCCCGGCGGACGGGGGTGTTCCCCGCCGGCCGGGCCGGCGCTCTCAGCGGTCGGTCAGCTCGCGGTGCAGGTCAGGGTCGGGACGGCGCCCGAACCCGTGCCCTGGAAGCCGAAGCTGGTGCTGGCGGAGGCCCCCAGGGAGCCGTTGTACGACGCGTTGGCGGCGGTCACCGACGCACCGGACTGGGTGACGGTGGCGTTCCACGCGTTGGTGATCTTCTGACTGCCGCCGTAGGTCCAGCTGACGGTCCAGCCGTGGATGGCCGCACTGCCGCTGGTCACGGTGACGTCCGCGGTGAAGCCGCTGCCCCAGTCGTTGGACACCGTGTACGTGGCCGAACATCCGCCGCTCGGGGGCGGGTTGCCGCCGCCCGAGGCGGTGGTGGCGGTCACGGCCGCGGAGGCCGGTGAGACGTTGCCCGCCGCGTCCCGCGCCTTGACGGTGTAGCTGTAGGCCGTCGAGGCACTGAGCCCGCTGTCGGTGAACGAGGTGCCGGTCACCGATCCGGCCAACTGGCTTCCCCGGTACACGTCGTAGCCGGTCACGCCGACGTTGTCCGAGGCCGGCGACCACGACAGCGAGACCGAGGACGCGGTGGTGCCGGTGACGGTCGGGCCGCCGGGGGCCGTCGGCGCCTGGGTGTCGCCGGTGGAGCCGCCGCCGGTGGACGCGCTGAACGAGAAGCTCTTGGTGGCCAGCCCCTGGCCGCCCTGCCACACCTCGAACCCGGCTTCGGCGTCGATGAGGTAGTGCGCGGGGTTGACCGAGCCGCGGCTCACCGCGTCGTCGATGAGCGCCTTGACGTCGAGCCCGCTGACCGACGTCGAACCGCCCTGCAGCACATAGGAGATGATCTTCCAGGAGGTCTGGTTGCCGGTCCAGACGTCCCAGTTGTGCCCGGCCGCCGACGAGGTGCCGGTCTTGCCGCCGAACGGCTGCACGCCGCCCCGGCTGTTGAGCCAGATCATGATCTCGGTGCCGTCCGGCTGGCCCTTGGTGGTCGGCGTCGAGTTGATCCACAGGTCGTAGGCGACGTCGTACGCCCCGGATCCGACCTGGGTGGTGTCCCAGGAACTGGTGGCGCTGCCCAACTGGCTGATCTGGATGGGCAGTCCGCTGTTCGGGGTGCAGTCGCCCCAGTGGCAGCCCTTGAAGATCGACGGGTACGTGGCGGGCGCGCCGTTCGTCGGCAGGTTGAAGTTCGCCGTGTCGAGCGACCAGGCGGTGCCGCCGTTGTACGTGAGGCACTGCTGGGCCGTGGAGTTCCACTCGTTCGCCTGGATCGTGTAGTCCCCGGCGGAGAGCGTGCCCTGCGGTTCGCACGTGGTCGTGGCCGCGTGCGCGGACTGCGCCGCCGCCAGCGGCAGCAGCAGCGCGGCCGCCGCGGTCAGGGCCGCGGCGGCCGAGCGCAGTCGCAGGCGCGGCAGGCGGGGGCGGGCGAGAAGGCGTTTCACTGCGTGGTCCCTTCACCGTGCGTGTGGGGGGATGGGCCGGTCCACAGGAGCGAAGTGGGAGCGCTCCCATGCGGCGCCGCAACACATGAAGCCAGGGCGTCCACGCGGCGTCAAGACTCCGCGTCGCCTTCATGAGATGAAGGCCGCCCGCAAGGGGCGGCCGCAGCCCGCCTGCCGGGGCCCGTACCAGGCAAAAGGCCGTGACCGGGCGCGCCACGGCGGCACACGGCGTGTTCCGGCGATCGCGCGGGCGCACCACTACCCGTGCCCGGTGTCGGAATCCGAACACGCGCACGCCGGCCACGCGGTCCGGCCGGGGCGACCACCGCAGGAGATGAAGCGGCACGCGCGCCCGGGATCAGTTGTCGGCGATGGCCTCGAAAGCCGCGGACAGGGTCTCGCTCTCGTCGGCCGGCACCCAGCGCTCGATCGCCGGGACCAGGTCGCGCCGCTCGTGGAAGAGGTACTGGTACGCCTGCGCCAGCGCGCCGTCGACGGTCAGCACATGGGTGTCCGAGGGGTGCCGGCCCACCAGCGCCCGGTCCAGGATCCCCTGGATCAGGTCGCCCTCCTGCCGGTCGCGCTCCACGACGTTCTCCGGCGCGCCGTGCCGGAGCAGCACCTTGCGGACGGTGGCCTCCTTGGCCGCGTTGTGCCGGGCGAAGGCGTCGGCGAGCGGGCGGAGGTCCTCGGGCTGGTTGGCCTCGCGCATCCGCACGTCCTCGACCATCGCCAGCAGCACCCCGCCGGAGGTGGCCAGGCTGGCGCCGAGCCCGGTGGGGACCCTGCGCGCGTCGCGGGTGGCGCGCGCCACGCCCGCCTCGGTGGAACCGCCGGGACCCGGCGCGGTGCCCGCCGGACCGCCGCCGTCGGGGGCACGATCGGTGCGGCCGCGGTGCGGCCAGTGGAACCTGCCGTGGCGGGAGCCGCCCGGAGCCGCCGCGTCCGGTGGCGCCGACGCCTCGGGGAAGGCCGCGGTGCGGTCGGGGCCCGGTCCCCCGCCGGACTTTCTGGGGTCGCTCGCTTCGCTCATGCCACCCGCTCCTCTCCTCGCTGGGCTCCAGGTCATGCGCTCAGGGACGCTCGCCGGCGTCCGGTGGCGGTTCGGCCCCGGTCAGCCACGGGTCGTCCTCGTCGGGCACCAGGTGCACGGCGGCCTCCTCGGCCGACGCGGCTCCGCCGTCGATGCCGATGTCGTCACCGATCAGCCCGCTGTGCCGGGAGTGCGCGCCCTCGTCCGGCGCCACCAGGCGCCCGGACCTGCGGTCGCCGGTCTCGGCGTCCAGCAGTTCGCCGTCGGTGTCGCTGGTGTCGCCGAGCCCGTCGCCCGGCGAGGGGCCGTCGTCGGGCCGCTCGCGGCGCAGCCGCCGTTCGAGGGACTCGCCTGCGCGCTGCTCACCGGCGGTGGTGCCGGTGTCCTCGACGACGAGCGGCCGGTCGGGCGGCGAGTACCCCTCGTCGAGCGCCTCCTTCAGGCCGCGGTCCAGCAGGGTGTCCTCGGGGTCGAGAGGTCCGGTGTCCTCGCGGATCTCGCTGCCGTCGGGCTGGTAGACGTCGTCTCCCATGCCGCCCTCCTCACCGGGGTACGTCATCGCCGCACACCCGCTTCACAGCGCTCTGCCCGATTTTCGATACGTACGGACATCTCGCCCTCTTCCGTAGCGGATCGCGCACATCTCCATCATGCGCGCGGCCTCCCCCTGTGCGCCTCCCCGCAGTCCTGCGGCCCACACCCCCTGCGGCGGCGGGAGACACGGAGCCGCGGGGTCGTAGGCCGTACGGGCGGCCGTACTCCCTTCGTGGCCGCCGTCCTCCCTTTCCGGCGACTGGGCCGCCAAGGGCGCCGGAGCGAGCGGACCGGTACAAACCGGGCGACTCAGGGAAGGGAGACGGGGTGACCTCAGCCTCCGCGGCCCCGCCGCCCCCGGACCGCGGCCACGACCACCGCTGGCCCGCGCTGGCCGTCTGCCTGGCCGCCGGCTTCATGACCCTGCTGGACGTCAGCATCGTCAACGTGGCCGTCCCGTCCATCCGGACGGGCCTGCACGCCTCGCAGAGCGGGTTGCAGTGGGTGCTGTCCGGCTACGCCCTGATGTGCGGACTGCTGCTGGTGCCGGCCGGTCGCCTGGGCGACGTCCGCAGCCGCCGCGCGGTCTTCCTCACCGGACTCGCGCTGTTCACGGCGATGAGCGCCCTGGCGGGGGCGGCGCAGAACGAGACGTGGCTGGTCGCCACGCGCCTGGTCCAGGGCGTCGCGGGCGGCATCCTGGTCCCCCAGGTCTCCGGCTTCATCCAGCAGATGTTCCGCGGCCCGGAACGCGGCCGGGCCTTCGGCCTGCTCGGCGCCACCATCGGGGTGTCCACCGCCGTCGGCCCGCTGCTGGGCGGCCTGCTCATCGAGGCGTTCGGCCCCGAGGAGGGCTGGCGCTGGGTGTTCTACGTGAACCTGCCGATCGGGCTGGTCGCGCTGCCGCTGGCCCGCCGCCTGCTGCCCGGGCCGGCGGCCTCGCCGGACGGTGCCAGGGCCGCGGCGCGGGGAGCCGGGCGACGCAGCGACCTCGACCCCGTCGGCGTGGTGCTGCTCGGCACGGGCACCGCGGTGCTGCTGCTGCCGTTCATGGAGCAGGAGGAGTGGCACGGCCCGCAGAAGTGGCTGCTGGTCCCGCTCGCGCTGCTCGTGCTGGCCGGCTTCACGGCATGGGAACGGCGCTATGCCCGCAGCCGCGACCCGCTGGTGGACCTGCGGCTGTTCCGGCAGCGGGCGTACGGGCTGGGGGTCCTGCTGTCCCTGCTGTACTTCGCCGGGTTCACCGCGGTGTTCTTCATCCTCACGCTCTACCTGCAGAACGGCCTGCACTACAGCGCCCTGCAGGCGGGCCTGTCGATCGTGCCCTTCGCGCTCGGCTCGGTCGCCACCGCCGCGGTCGGCGGCCGGATCGTGGGCCGGTACGGGCGGCCGCTGGTGGCGACCGGCCTGGCCACCGTGGTGGTCGGGCTGCTGGCGACCGCGCTCGCCGTGCACCTGGACACCGGCCGCTCGGCGGGCTGGGCGACGGCGGCCCCGCTGCTGCTCGCGGGCCTCGGCAGCGGGCTGGTCGTCGCGCCGAACCAGACGCTCACGCTCAGCCAGGTCCCGGTCGCCAGGGCGGGCAGCGCCGGAGGTGTGCTGCAGACCGCGCAGCGCATCGGGTCGGCGGCCGGCATCGCCGCGGTCGGCTCGGTGTTCTTCGACGGGGTCGGCACCGGGCACCCCGATTGGCCCGGCGGGTTCCAGGCGGGGCTGCTCAGCGCGACCGCGCTGGCCGCGCTCGCGCTGGTCGTGGCGCTCGCCGACATCCGCGGCCGCCGCGCCCCGGAGCCGGTCGCCGTGCCCGTGGCTCAGGAGGGCGCTGGCGCCGGCCCGAGCTGAGGGGGACGGCTCACCGTCCGGCCGCGGCGGCCCGACCGTCACCCGGGGTGGATCTCAACGGACCCCGCGGGGGCGGAACTGGACGCTGATCCGGCCGCCGACCCCTGCCCTGGTCTTGGGGACGGCGTGGTCCCAGGTGCGCTGGCAGGAACCGCCCATCACGATCAGATCGCCGTGGCCCAGCGGCTGCCGGACCGTCGCCGCATGTCCGTCGCGCGGGCGCAGCATCAGCGCCCGGGGCTCGCCGAGCGAGAGGATCGCCACCATCGTGTCCTGCGTGCGGCCGCGCCCGAACCGGTCGCCGTGCCAGGCCACGCTGTCCCTGCCGTCGCGGTAGTAGCACAGCCCCGCGGTGACGAAGGGCTCGCCGAGTTCGGCGGCGTAGTGCGCGCTGAGCTTCTCCCGGGCCTCGTCGAGCACCGGGTCCGGCAGCGGCTCGCCGGCGTCGTAGTGGGCGAGCAGGCGCGGGACGGCGACCACGTTGTCGTACATCCGGCGGCGCTCCTCCCGCCAGGGCACGTGGTCGGCGAGGTCCTGGAAGAGGTCGTCGGCACCGCCCAGCCAGCCGGGCAGGGTGTCGATCCAGGCACCGTGCGACAGCGGCGTGCGGCGCACGGCCGCGAGGTCGCCGAGACCGGTCTCCCCGGTGTCGAAGAGGGACGCCTGCTGGTGGTGCATGACGTCAGCCTAACGCATGCTCGTACATCCATTCGATTATTTTCCCTGTGGACAACCGTTCCGGGCCGCTCCGGGATGGTTGGATCGGTGCAGGTGATGCCGTCCGCCGGCGGCTCTGCCCGACGAAGGAGACATCATGAGCAACGCCCGGAAGGCGTCCGCGGACCCGCAGTCCCCGGTACAGCACGACGCCGACGCCCACGACGTCATCCGCGTGCACGGCGCGCGGGAGAACAACCTCAAGGACGTCAGCATCGAGCTCCCCAAGCGCCGGCTCACGGTGTTCACCGGCGTGTCCGGCTCGGGCAAGAGCTCGCTGGTGTTCGACACCATCGCCGCCGAGTCGCAGCGGCTGATCAACGAGACGTACAGCGCCTTCGTGCAGGGCTTCATGCCGACCCTGGCGCGCCCCGAGGTCGACGTGCTCGACGGCCTGACCACCGCGATCACCGTCGACCAGCAGCGGATGGGCGGCGACCCGCGGTCGACCGTCGGCACCGCCACCGACGCCAACGCGATGCTGCGGATCCTCTTCAGCCGGCTGGGCTCCCCGCACATCGGCCCGCCGAGCGCGTACGCGTTCAACGTCCCCTCGGTCAAGGCGAGCGGCGCCATCACCGTCGAGCGCGGCGACAAGAAGACGGTGCGCGCCACCTTCACCCGCACCGGCGGCATGTGCCCGCGTTGCGAGGGGCGCGGCAGCGTCTCCGACGTCGACCTCAGCCAGTTCTACGACGCGTCCAAGTCGCTCAACGAGGACGCGATCACCGTCCCCGGCTACAAGGGCGGCGGCTGGAACTACCGCCTCTTCACCGAGTCCGGCTTCTACGACCCGGACAAGCCGATCCGCAGCTTCACGAAGAAGGAGCTGCACGACTTCCTGTACCACGAGCCGGTGCGGATGAAGATCGCCGGCATCAACATGACCTACGAGGGCCTGATCCCGCGCATCCAGAAGTCGATGCTGTCCAAGGACCCCGAGGCGATGCAGCCGCACATCCGGGAGTTCGTGTCCCGCGCGGTCACGTTCACCGCCTGCCCGGAGTGCGACGGCACCCGGCTCAGCGAGGGCGCCCGGTCGTCGAAGATCAAGGGCATCAGCATCGCCGACGCGTGCGCCCTGCAGATAAGCGACCTGGCCGCGTGGGTGCGCGGCCTCGACGAGCCCTCGGTGGCGCCGCTGCTGACCGCCCTCCAGCAGAGCCTCGACTCGTTCGTGGAGATCGGCCTCGGCTACCTCTCGCTGGACCGGCCGGCCGGCACCCTGTCCGGCGGCGAGGCGCAGCGCACCAAGATGATCCGCCACCTCGGCTCCTCGCTCACCGACGTCACCTACGTCTTCGACGAGCCGACCGTCGGCCTGCACCCGCACGACATCCAGCGGATGAACCGCCTGCTGCTGCAACTGCGGGACAAGGGCAACACCGTGCTGGTCGTGGAGCACAAGCCGGAGACCATCGCCATCGCCGACCATGTGGTGGATCTCGGGCCGGGCGCGGGCACCGCCGGCGGCGCGGTGTGCTTCGAGGGCACCGTCGAGGCGCTGCGGGCGGCCGGGACGCTCACCGGGCGGCACCTGGACGACCGGGCCGCGGTCAAGGAGGCGGTGCGCGAGCCGTCGGGTGCGCTGGAGGTGCGCGGCGCGAGCACCAACAACCTGCGGGACGTCGACGTGGACCTCCCGCTCGGCGTGCTCACCGTGCTCACCGGCGTGGCGGGGTCGGGGAAGAGTTCGCTGATCCGGGGCTCGGTGTCCGGCCGGGAGGGCGTGGTCACGGTCGACCAGACCCCGATCCGCGGCTCCCGGCGGAGCAACCCGGCGACCTACACCGGACTGCTCGACCCGATCCGCAAGGCGTTCGCCAAGGCCAACGGGGTGAAGCCGGCCCTGTTCAGCGCCAACTCCGAGGGCGCCTGCCCGAACTGCAACGGCGCCGGCGTCGTCTACACCGACCTGGCGATGATGGCCGGGGTCGCCACCACCTGCGAGGTCTGCGAGGGCAAGCGGTTCTCGGCCGAGGTGCTCGATTACCACTACGGCGGCAAGGACATCAGCCAGGTGCTCGGCTTGTCGGTAGCGGACGCGGGGGAGTTCTTCTCCTCCGGCGAGACCAGTACACCGGCCGCTGCGCGGATCCTGCGGCGGCTGGCCGATGTCGGCCTCGGCTATCTGACCCTTGGCCAACCACTGACGACGCTGTCCGGCGGCGAACGGC
>Ga0123352_10006278_pt1 | contig 18165 bp, 6 predicted proteins | sample TergutLab28metaG_FD_89700 | JGI IMG/M metagenome (GOLD analysis project Ga0123352, IMG submission 89700) | Labiotermes labralis P1 segment gut microbial communities from Petit-Saut dam, French Guiana - Lab288 P1 | ecosystem: Host-associated > Arthropoda: Insects > Digestive system > Gut ... | reverse complement strand
TGGTTCCCAAGATTCCAAGTTGCCACTACATGCTTCTCATGTAGCCCTCCCGACTTAAATTTAGTAGTAACCAATTTCATGTTTTGTTTACATGTAAAATAACCACTGCCACCGGGTGACAACACAATTGCAGTAAATAAATATTATTCTTCTTATTATTATTATATAATTTAGCAGACACTAAAATCCGTCTGTGGTGCTTGAAGTTTTAGTAGCCCATTAAACTATCTTCAAGAAATCATTCTCATTTCATAAAATCCCAAATCTATTACTATATTCATACGAGGTACCACTGAGATCTGTCCAGAGTCAACTGCATCCAGTCACACCCTCCCGTCAAAATAAGTAAAATACGGTTTATTATTGTCGTTCCATGTACGTCATCATCTATCCAGGGGCACATTCCTTACGTAATTCCCAATCAAACTTTCGTTTGCAGTATCCTGTACGTATTAAACGCTCAGCTCTATTTCATCCGTTACAATTTTATTACTGTAATTATTTGTTTGTATCTTAGAGAGGACAGAATATAAAGCCCCTTCTTATGTAATTATTTCTATCCTGATATCACTGTAATAACTCCTCCAGAATGCTTATAATTTGTAACAAATCAACAAACGCATATAAAAAAAACTCTTTGATTATATACAGGGTTATTCAAAAGTCCGTGAAATATGTTAGAAAACTGGCTGATGCCACAGTTGAATGTAGACTGTAATGATTACATCTTTCAACAAGACGGCTCTCCGGCTCACTACAAAGACGTGCGAGGGTATCTCAATCGAAACTTGCCACAAAGGTGAATAGGACGCACAGGAAAAGAAGATGACGCGTTAATGCTGTGGCCACTCCGGTCCACGGATTTAACCCCGTGCTACTTTTTCTTCTGGAGGTTTGTGAAGGACACTGTCTTTGTGCCTCCACTCCCCGTTAATCTCCAGATTTTCGCAACCGTATCACCAAAGCTGTGACTCTAGTCGACCGTGATATGCTGACACGCGTGTGGAACAAGATGAACTATCGCATAGATGTCTGCCGTATTACCAAAGGTAGACACATTGAGATTCTGTAAAAATATGTAAAAAAAAACTTGGAGAGTTTCTCTATCGGCGTAAGAACTACCATGATCCGTTGAGTAGTTTATTTGTTGCGAATTTTTAAAATGTTTCGCAGACTTATGAATAACCCTGTATTATTCACGGACATGTTTCGGTCGCTTCTGCTACCATTATTAGGGTGTCATAGAGCAATACAAAAAGTATACTAATAATTGCAAAAGATACATAATTAAAACAGCCCGATGATGCAGTTAATATCTTAAGCACTGCTTGTAATCATAAAATGTCACATTATGTTATCGTTAAAATCATATAAAGTTTGGTGTGTTTATTTTGCTTCTTAGTTGTTTATGGCCGAAATACACTCTGCTAGTTAAGTAAAGTTATGTACTGTAGTGGAGATCGCTTAAGAATCTTAAGTAATCTTAACCCATGTGTTGTTTTATTACACTGTGTAAATACTCTTTAATGTACGGAAATGCAATACATAAAGTTCTTTTAAAATTCATTTAATTTTGGTTCGTAGGTTGTTAAACATAGACACAGAAGTTGTTTCTCGATATTTTTATCACCCTTATGTACTGCAAATATAATTTCCTAGTAACTTTATACAGGTTGAAATAGGCGTGTTCATACCCCTATGAAGAACCTAATAAAATCGCTTGGCCTAGCTATGTGTTTATACGTATGAACGGTCTTCTGAACTGTTGAATGAATTGCATTGTTACACGATAGACCGAAATTGAACTAGCCGTGAAATTTGACGACCAGTTCTAATTGTTGGTAGAATTGCACAAAATAACGTACATATTAGTACCCTGTATATGGATTTCTGCAGAAATGTCGCGTTACATTGCGCATAATTCGCTAAGTGTTCAATCAGAAAGAAAACGGTTTGGGATAGATTTTGTAGAAAAATTTGAAGAAAAAATCGTGTTCACTAACCTCTCTCCGTTACTTCTCAATATTTTGGCTTAGTGTCATTATTTAGATATACATCCACGTGTGGTATCTAGAAATACTACTGAAAGCACGATTGGTTGGAATAGGAAAACACTACCTTAATCAAAATGAACAGACCGTGAGGAAACGATTCTCCGTCCATCATTGAATAGGAAGAATTCTAACCGCGTTCAACCGCACATGAAAAGTCAGTAGATTAATCCACAAAGAGTACCACCGACATAAATGCGTTGCCTCACTTTAGCTTAGTCGTTTTCAAGAAGTTCACACCAATTGAAAGGCAAATAAAATTACTGAATTCGTCAGTTTCAAACTGATGTGTCCCACTTAATATAAATAGTGATAAAAAAGAGTTAAGTCAGTCAGCAAAAAGATGTATGTCTGTCTGTCTATCGTGATTTGTTTTTTTCCTTTTATCCTATTTGAGAAGAATAATTTGAAGTTATTTCCATTAAATAAAAAGTCAAGGGACTTCAGACGCTCAAAGAATTCTACGCCTTTTATGAAACCCTGAATTTCATCACTGTACTCAAAATAGACTGTTATTTGTTCAGATTAACATGCCACCCATTTCTAATTCTGGAAGACCCATTTTCTACTGTCCTCTTATCTACACCTTACTTACTTACTTACTTAGTTATTCACTTACTTAATCCATGAAGCGGAGTCCTTCTTGAGAAGCTAACCGTTTCGCAGATAGTCAAAAAAAATTCCCCTTACTTAATGGAATCCGAAGGTTTATTATCACATTTACAAGTTCCCGCCACCTGTCCCAATCCTGAGCCATATCTATCCCGCTTCCTGAATATCCATCTTGTAATCATTCCCCCATCTATTTCTGGATCTTTCAAGTGGTTATTTGCCCTCTGATTTCCCCGTCCAAACCCTGTATACAACTCTTCTGTGCCCATATCTGCTACATGCCCCGCCTTCTTAACTACATCTAGGTCTTGGAAATGGTCTTCTTCTTTCAAGTTTATCCACTCAAACTTACAAGCATGTCTCTTTCCTCGCATGCGTTTCACGTCTCCCAACCTCTTCATCCTACTCGATATGATCAGCTGATAATAATTAGTCAACAGTAAAAATTATGGAGCTATTCGTTATGCAGTTTTCTCAAACCTGCCTTTATTTCCTTCCTTTCTTAACCACATATCTTCAGCACAGTGCTTTCGAATACCCTGATTTTATCGTGATGTAATTTCTAACCATATACTGTGTATATGCTTCAATATGAGGCCGATTTTCACAGCCACGCATATAAAGAGGCTAATCATAATTCTTTACATTTTTATCTTTTTGTTTTTTATTAGAAAACGAGAACAAATGAGGTTTTTGACAAAATGGCAACAAGCATACCCTGAAAATCATTGGCTTTTAGTTTCTTCGTGAATCATACTTAATTTCTTATTGCCGATCCCATATTTTTTTAAGTTCGCGACATTTTCAATAATACGTCTATGTTTTTTCTTTTTAATATTTTTATGGTCCAAAGAATTATCATAATAAATACATACTATAAGATGACGCGCCAAAAAAAAGTCTAGTGTCTTCCGATTTTCTTGAAAACTTTTAATGGTACTTTCCTATAAAGCTAAATTGAACCATTTCAAATACTACATAAATCACCAAAGTTCCTGTTCAGAAACACGCCTTCAGTTTTCTTTGGTGGGTTCGATCTTCATGTTATTGGCTGTATTTAAAGCCACTTTTTCCCAACTACATCTCATTATAATGACTACCACAACATTTGGCCTACTTTTCTGTTCTGGTGTCACGAATTAGTGTTGCAGCGTGTGTGATGCAATTCGTGCAGATCATTAAAAATGGTACTCACATGAAACAGGTGCAAATATACAAGTATTAGTACCCGAAATGCAGTATTTTTGTTTTATTCAACGAGTACTTAATAAAGTCCTCGGAACCATCAATTCATCCTTTCAAATCCTAAAAGTTTCTGCATTCGTTTATTTCTTGTTAGGGTTAGGCTGGCTATTTGTGGAGCCATTACAGATCTACATGCTTTTAGTCCCACATTGCATCAACTTGTCGTGTTTCACGAGACGGATCTTCGCCTTGCTGTAACAGAAATAAAATGGCAAAATGGAAAGTAAAAAAAAAAATAATAATATGTGCAGAATAGGGACTTTTTTAAAATGTAGTGAACGAAGGAATAATAGGATGCTACAATATGATTTTTAACTTTGGGCTTTATTGTATACTTAATTTACTGACGTAAACTTTAACATAGTCGAAGAATAGGAGACTAACTAGATGTCACTAGTTATTAAGTTTTATTTCACTTCTTCTACGCTCAACGTGTTTCGGACATTAATACATCCATCATCAGGATCCTGCGACTTTTCTATTCTATTGTATCACCACATTGGTCGTGTGTTCTTGTTTCGATGTGTAAGGTGGTATCCGTGTGGCAAGCTGAAGCCTGCTACACGGATACCACCCCAAACCAGCCATACCGAAACTCCATCACACATCGAAACAAGAACACACGCCCAATGTGGTGATACAATAGAAAAGTCACAGGCTCCTGATGATGGATGTATTAATGTCCGAAACATGTTGAGCATAGAAGAAGTGAAATAAAACTTAATAACTAGTGACATCAAGTTCGTCTCTTATTCTTCAGCTATCACAACGATGCACGGTACAATATACATAATACAAACTTTAGCATCTTGAGAGAGGGAAGGCAGCAATTAATATATCTGTTAATATGAAGGAAATCTGTTATAAGCGTAAGGAAACAGGATGGCTCAGCCTGTATAGTGATGAAGTGACGGACTCGATGATCGGGAATGCTGATAAGTAACCAGGTAGGACCAACAGATAATTTTCTTTCCTACAGCTTTCGAAACCACTCTGGATTTCATAGCGCATCCTATTGACTGAAAACCGGGTTAAAATGATCGTGGCCTAAAGCTGATCAAATATGTTAGCTTGTACCACGGCAAGAAGAACTGAGCTGTACCTTCAATATGCCATAAATAAACATGGCATGGTGCTTAATTAAGCACAGAGGCAATATTAAGTTTATCACGTTTATCTTACATGTCACTTGCAAGACAAGTGTATAATTATCTTGCATGTCACTTATAAGGTAAACGTAAAATTAACTTATATATCACGTGTGAGATAAATGTAAAATTATCTTACGTGTCACGTGTAAGATAAACGTAAAATTATCTTACATGTGACGTGTATGATAAACGTAAAATTATCTTCCTTGCCAGTATAAGATACATGTAAAATTACCTAACCTATCACGTGTAAGATAAACGTAAAATTATCTTACATGTGAGTCTAAGGTAAATGTAAAATTCTTACTTATCAGTGTACGTTAAACGTAAAATTATCTTACATGTGACGTGGAAGATAAAAGTAAAATTATTTTACTTACCAGTGTAAGATAAACGTAAAATTATCTTGCAAGTCACGCATAAAATAAACACAAAATTATCTTATTAGTGTACGATAAAAGTAAAATTATATTACATGTGACGTGTAAGATAAACCTAAAATTGCCATTGTGCTGAGATACTAAAAGTGTAACCCAAAGTATAATGAAGCCTATGTTTAGGCAGTTACGTGTATAGTGAATACTTCTTAGCCGCCAAAGTTTATGGAGCATCAGGAAAACAACACGAATATTACACGACAGTAGTCATATTTCTAACATGTAGGCTGGGGTGCAGTAAACTAATGTAGCCTTTGTGCACGCTACATAGATACGAAGTTCAGGTTTAGCTCCAAGCATAGCCTATCAAACACCATAATGTTCTGCGCCCCGACTTCTGCACCTGCCGGGAAAATGCTCCGGTACCATCTGAGCAGCAGGCTGAATGGGACCCAAAACCGGTCAGGGAGTTTTGGAGATGAGAAAAATCCCTTTCCACTTTTGGGAAAACCTATTATTTCTTGGTCGAGCACCCAACAGCACAGACACTTGTAAAGAATGCTGTAACTCTATTTGAGATTCTGTTTACAATCCGATGGATGTGACTGAAAGAGTTAACTATTTTCGTGGTTTTTGTTGTTGTATAGTTATTTAGATACGTATCAAGAGTTCAAAGAATTTGTTCTCTCTATTACTCAATTTATTCTCAGGAGCAAGTTTAATATTAGAACTTGTCTGCTTGCTTTTAAATAGGAGATACAACTCCACGTACGTATTGATGCCCCTGTCGTGAACAAGTCTTGTGTTGGTTTTGGACGTAAGCCATTTGGCGCGCTTTATGCGCAAGTACTTTACGTATTTCAGGTAAATTAGCGCTTTACCGTGTAGCTGAAGATATTTCTACAACTATATTTTCTCCGAAGATCGCCGGTGCAGCGTAGTGAGAATTGTCACTAGATTACGGGCCGGATGAATCACGGCAGGGGCACAGATTTGCCTCTTATTCAGCAGGTCCAGACTTCCCTCGGACCCATCCAACCTCATACTGAATCGGTACTGAGTCCTGTTTCCCCGAGGGCAAAGTGACTGATTTGTCAGTCTGCACAATCATCATCTTCTGGTGCTGAGGTTAAACGGGAGTGGTGCTATTCTTCACTCTCCAAATATATACCGTCATAAAGTATACAAGGACAACTTTACCTCTACCTTTATCGCTTGGTTCTTCTCCTCATTTTCCTTGTGTTATATTGCGAACACCAATCTTGTAGCTAGCTCCCGTTGCACTTTCATCACGACCATATCTACATGTGGGCGTATATCTGACGCACAAGGGGAATGTCGCGCGGAAGGGGTGCATAATAAACCCGTGTTCTTTTGCGTTCGTATATCATTTATGTATAGGGAATATGAAATTTGGTACAGAATAGCACCCCGGGGCAACCAGAATTTGAATGATTGTAGGGTAGATAATCTACTCTCCGCAGCAAACATAAAAGTGCCATTTTTGTAAATACGAGTGCGTTATTTGGGCAACATATGGTGGAGCCTGTAGATCTGTCAGTATAAGAAATGCAAAGTATGAAACTTGGGTTGTTGATGTTGACGCTGTTGCTTTTGTTGCTGTCGTCGTCGTCACCGTCGATTGCATATTCTGTCGCTTCGCGATTTGACGTCATGATTGACTCTGGTGTGCTGCGGTGGGCAGGGAAATCAAAATTAAAGTTATTACGTATCTCTTGGCCTTGAAACACAAGACACTTACATCTAAAGCTATGCCCGGCATTTAATATAGTGGAACCGAAGAAAGGGTAAGAGATAAACGCGAATAACTTGTCAAAAAACTTACAAATTTAGTGCGTGTGAAAGCACTTAATGAGACAAGCAGCATGCCGCGTGAAAACGTAAAGAAAACACTTCAAACTTTAAAAAAAAAAAAGTGTGTTGTGAATAGATGGAGCCTGAGTGGCGTAGTTGGTATAGACACTACTTATTTAGAATCCCGGAAGGGGTAAAATATTGTTCTCTTCTTGAATAGGGAGGCTCTGGGTCCACACAGCCTCCTATTCAATAGGTACCTGGATCCTTTCCTGTGGGTAAAGCAACAGGGGCGTAAAGTTAACCACTGACCTTCACCAAGTGTTGAGGTTAAGAATGTGTGTGCGGAGCTATACCTCTACTCCGCCTGTATGACTTCATGGAGTGGACAAGGAAAACTTCACTTTGTTTTGAGTAGGTCGACATTTCGTTACCGGTGTCGTTCAAAATAAAATGGTCCCAACGACCAATTATTAATTATGCTTCCTTAGTAATTCACAGTTTTAGACATTATTCCGTGTACATGCTCAAAAACGTACCGGAGGAACTTAGTGCCTCCATCTTCAGACTTGCGAGAAGTACAAAAGGTCTTTGTGCCTCCATTTCCTGCAGGAAGCTCTTCCGAAACTTTCGAAACACAAACATTGATTTCCCAATCCGTACGGTGTCATGATGCAGCAGATTCGGATCTTCAACACCATGTGAGCACCTCACTTAATATTCTTTGTTTTCTGGCATAGAACACACGCTTAAAGTCGTGCCGTGTTGTTCAGAAACTCCGTATAAATATATATAAATATATATATATATATATATACATATATACACATATGTACATATATACACATATGTACATATATATACATACACATACACAAACATATACACCTTTATGCACGCATGTATGTATGTATGTATGTATGTATGTGTGTGTGTGTGTGTGTGTGTGTGTGTGTGTGTGTGTGTGTGTGTGTTTACGTGCGCTGCTGACCCATTGCCAGCAAGGTGGAGGAGAAGCATTACCGCTGTGTCGCAAAGAAAAGGCGAACTTGGCTGGGAACCAGTGAGAATAAGCAGTGCTTGCTGTGTCATGGACTTCCATATCGAACACTAAATCGCAGCCACTACTGCTACAATCCAGACAGACATCGACTTTATAGCGTAAGGGTCTACAGTGGACTTCCAGTGGTGGGCTATTGGTGTCTCCATTTGTATTAAGTCCAATCCTGTTTATCTGGAATCCATGAATGGAAGGTTCTACAAATAAACCTCTCGAAGAAGAAAACAGATTAAAACATCAGATTGCATTCCGTCACTAAGGCCAGCCGGGCGTTCAATAAACTGGTAGAAAAAACAGCTCTTGGATGTTGTTAAAACTTTCGTCTACAATCAATACATCCAAAGCAAAAAGCGCAATTTAATTCCTTTTTTCTTGATATCCCTTCTTCAATGTATTCGTAGCTTTACTCCGCTTCAAATGCTAATCGATTTTTGATATCTGACAGATGCAGACGATACTTCAGGTACGTCGCATAAAGAATAGAAAGAAATAGAGGGTTTTGGCCATATTACACATTATCATTTGGAGCGGGTAACTATTTCCGTATAGTGACTTTTGTGAGGGTTGGAAGACTGAAGAATCTTACCGCCATCGAAAAGAGATTAGTGCTAGAGGCTCTCTTGTTTAAAAAGCTCATCAAGGTGTATAGCTGACCACTGAACTCGATGTATTGTTACAGGTTAAAAGAGACTGAAGCTCCAAACTTTATTGTCCATTACCTCAAAGGTGACCTAGTTCTTATTGACTGACGACAGGGCACATTATCTCGTGTCATCATCGATATATATACTTTCAGGAATTCGCCAGTACTGATTCTTTACTTCCTTTCATGAAAGGATTCAGAGAATTTTGCTGCCAAATCAAGTGTAGCAGTGGTGTAATGCTGTGGATGCAGAACTGAAAATCACAGCCAGTGAAGCAGGTGTAGACCAAGAAGGGGAGACGACCCCTAAGAACTGGCCGACGACGTCACATCACGACAGTTGAAAAGAAAAATCATAGGGCTGTACATGTTTAAACTTACACTATAAATTCATTTTCGGTAGTTATAAGAAAAAGGAACGTTGAATTTGAGAAATTATTTTCCTTCACTGAATCTAAAACAGGTCAAAATGTATAAATTATATTTAATTTTATTATATGCAAGTGAGAGGCATAAATGTATCTTTTGCACACTTTGGTAAAAGGCAAAGCAGTCCCGTTAGAGGCTCGGAGGGGCCCAGAGGGTTCCAGGAAGTTAAGGTTCCAAGATTTCGTGACAACGACGCAGGATGGTGGTAGGTTTTCAGCCTTACGTACCGGGCGCCTTTACCCAAGGAAATGCTCCTGTTACTCATTTCTGTTAGAGGGTGAGTCGACCTCAGACCCATAGTGCGATCGGAAGGATTTTATGTCAATGAAAAATCCGCTGAAACCAGCTGGGATTATTTTTTCGAACCAACGACCTTCCGATTTGTAGCACAGCACCTTAACCACTGTGCTACTGCTGTCCCCTTTGCACACTTTGACGTCTCTAAATATGTGTGCCCCATAAATCTTGTATCTAAGTGGGAGTACGACTTTCCATCCAAAATAATTTCCCACTTCTACACTAGAGAATATATAAAAAATATTCAAGATATTCCATTAAAGATATGCATTGTATCTGCTAATGCCTAATACCAATTCTATTATGTTACGAGTTAAAAGACACAAAAATCACTTAAAATTTTTGAATTTAGTTCTCTACTTTGAATATTATTTTTCTTTTCTCTGTTATAATTGCAGCATACGAAGAAATGCAAATCAAGAGTATCGAGTTCTGTATTATTGCTAAGAGTTTGGACACACGAAAAGGATCCTGAACAGGAGCGAGATAGATATTCTACAAAAACGTAATATTTTGGTGGTTTCGTATATTATGTTTTGAGTTTGGGTGGGTGGCTTGAAATAAAAGGGATCGGGGATTTTATAAATAATGTATTCCAACTTTGGTCAGTAAACCTACAGAAAAATATAATTTGAGAAATAAGATATCAAACTAAGAGAGAGTTAAAATAGATGTGGATAAAGACAGTGCGATTATTTTTAATGGTCAGAGTAGGCTATGAATATGGTTAAAGGCCTACTGCAATACACAGTAAGATACTAAACAAAATAATTTCCTGGAGCAGCTTAGTAACAAGTTACCATATCAGAAAGACTTGGTAGTATGGGATAGGTTTTATAATTTCATGTATTACTGTTATTAAACTAAATAAAACTAAGACATGACAGGCAATCATTTTATAACGTAACAATGAGGCGCTTTCGTGCCACAATTGTTGCAGTGGAAAAGCAGTAATTATTACACATTTATTCTGAGTGTGGTTTTGTTGCCTTAGGTACCCATCATGCAATGCCCATGCACTATATTTACAACTATGGCCTGTCCCTCTGTGCAGTATTTTTTCTACATTATCTAATAAAATGCTAGATTTTTCGAAAAAATATTATTGAACGTAAGACATGTGTTTTCATTTTCTCTAACAAATATTTCCGAAACATTTCTCATTACAAGAGGAACTGAGAGAGATATGATGAAAATATGTATGTGTCTTAATGTACAGTGGCCGTTATTCTTGCCGGATTTTAGTGAAACTTGAATTTTCCCGATAGATTTTCATAGTCAAACATGCAATTTCATGAAAATCCCTATAGTGGGAGCCGAGTTGTTCCTTGCGGAAGGACGGACGGAAGGACAGAAGGATAGACATGACGAAGCTAAGAGATGCTGTTCGAAATTTTGCGAAAGCGCCCAAAATGTTAAAATTGCCAAATCGACGCAACATTTGTTAAGAATGCTGGGCACACGCAATCCCAAGTTAGCACATGAATAATTCCGACAGACGGAGGGAACGTAAGTCGGCCAAGAAGCAGACAGAGACCAAAAGGCATGAAGACAGAACAAACATGGATGCCATACACTGCGGATATCCAAATCGCAGTCCGCAGGCCGCATGCGTCCCGACAGATTGTATTACGTGACCCTAGGTCAAGGTTGAAAATTAAGTTTATACTCTAAAAATTACACAAAAATTTAGGCAGTTAGATATACATCTTTTATTTTTCGAAGTTCAGTCCGAGAACCAGCCCACAATAACGGCCCTTTCCATAAAAAATTAGAACACCCGTAGCTTACAGCCTGTTGCTGCTGATTCTCATGATGATTACAGCCATGATTAACTAAATACGCGACCCAGAATCGTGTGGGTCGGGTAGCGTAGTCGGTATAGCGAATGGCTACGGGCTGGAGCGTCCGGGGATCAAATTCCGGTGGGGGGCGAGATTTTCCCTACCTGTCCAGACCGACCCTGGGGCCCACCCAGCCTCCTATACAATGGGTACCGGGTCTTTTCCGGAAGTAAATAGCGGCCGAGGCGTGACGCTGACCACTCACCCCTTAGTGCCGTGGTCAAGAAAGAGTAGAGCTATAGCTCTACTCCCCCTATGGCCCGTACGGCCTGTACGGATCCTCAGTGCCTGTACAAGGGTGCACTATAACTTTACCTTTACCAACCCAGGATCATAATCTCCCAACCTTTGCATATTAGGCCCATTCTCACATGAAGTAAATATCACCAAATTTCTTATTAGCTTCGTCGTACAATCAGGAAATGTTGGACCGTCTGTATTATATTTTGCATGTAAGATTCGCAGTTCTAACACTTTAATAATATTACAGATTAGCATTTAGTAACAGTGACAGACGACTGGAGACAGCAGACAAGACGAAAACAAAAGAAGCTGTATATTAGTAGGCCTTATTACGAGACTGTTACTTATTGTCAAGAAAACTTATCTAATCTATCTCTTCGTGATTCAAATACCACTCCATCGTTCTCTATTAAAACTTACAAGATTACTCAATATTTTGAAGCCTGAAATTTATCTACAAAACATCTCAAATTCAGTTCCTACCTCACACAAAACACAATGTGTTTCCAAGCTCAAATTGTTAACGCCCTTTAGGGAAATAAATCTTTTTTCTAAGTATCATTCCAAATGTGTTTAAGCACTGTTTGGATAAAACGCAGTCTCTTCGTGCTTAAGCGATATTGCTGTTACGCACGTTAACCTTTATTCTGCTAACGTGGAGAATATGGTGAGCTCCTAATAATGCCAGCAGATGACAGATGGAATTTAACTTGGCGTTTAGAGGGTTAACCACAGAGCTTCAACCGGTTTTCAACATTAGTGACAAAAGTACCATCCATGATTATAAGACAATAATTACTTTCCCTCTCTCCCTTATGACCCAAGAAGGCTCATTTTTTATCTAATCACTTTCCAAGGGCCAGGATGAATTTGCATACCATCTGATTACCCATTCAGTGCTCTTAGATTTTCCACCATTGGGTTGTCGTGGTAAGCAGTTGCAATCTGCAAGTTTATTGAATGAAGAATCCAACGTGTTTCAGTAAACTTGAACAATTACACAGCCAAGACTGTGTAACGTTTAGTAGAACAGAAGGGATTTGCTTAATCATTGTGTTTAGAACAGTACATCATTGGTCCCTATCCAGAGCCAAAGAAATACAGTCCACACATTCCAAAACTATTTCGAAATACATTTCAATATTATCCTTCCATTAATGGCTGTGACGTCCAAAAAGTCTCTTCTCTTCCAGATTGCATTCTAAGATTCAAAATGCATATGACACCCACAATATAACACAAAGCAGGAATTTGTGAACTGTAAGATGGTAAAAAGTAAAGAGGATCATATTTGTGTGAACACCGGTGAAGAGTACGTCGGTAATGTCAAGAGAAACCTTGCTGCACCCTTAAATTAAAATTTAAAATCGCCACTTTTATTAATTTGGTTACAACAAGGCTTAATTTACGGCAAATTAATTTTCTTGTTGGAAAAACAATAAGCTTATTCAATGACTTGGTCTTTACAGACTTTCATTGTAGCATACTTGCTGATATACAGAACGACAAGTAAAGCGTCCATCCCCTGTCCTACCATTTCCGCTAATACACTTTCAATGAATTGCAGCCTTCATGGCACACTCGACGTATATATTTGGTATGCAGCAGGAAGCCACAGAGCATCTTCGTATTCAATTCCTTGCCTTCATTGTTATAAAGTACCTGAGATAAATACTGTGGGAAGAAGGTCCGGATTTGTAAAGTATTATATATCTGGAAAAAAAACATGTGTCTTATTTCTAAATCATTTTTCGCTCTATTCCATTTCAGTGAAGACAGATAAAAAAATTACAGGTGTATTTTGAATTAAATAATTACATAGTTTATACACCAACAAAATGCACTATTTATTAACTTGGTTAAAAGTTTTAAATTTATATTAAATACACAATAATATCGCTCCTACATATTTCGATCCTTAGTGACCATCATCAGGGAGCTTTATCTGTACCTAACAAAAGTTATATTTATGTTAAAACACTCGGTAAAATTACGTCGATATATACAGGGTTATTCGAAATGATTGTCGGGGTTTTCACAATTTGTCATATACAATACACTTGAACATCAACACCGTAATCGATAATCACCGCTGCACAAGCTACAAATATTTTCCAACGAACTCGATTGTCGTGTTGATGTTTGTAGAATCACAAAGGATGCATATATAGAGCACCTGTAAGGCATGTAACAAAACCTTGAAGTGTTGTTCTATTAAATAAAAAAAACATGTACTTCTATCTCAAGTGTATTGTGTATGACAAGTTGTTGAAACCCCGACAATCATCTTGAATAAACCTGTATATTACGTGATGTGGCGGGATGTCGTAGAGCGGTAAGTGTGTTGTGTGCACTGCACAAAACACACTTGCCCCTCTACGACATGCTGCCACATCACCTGTTATATATAACGACGTAATTTTACCGAGTGTTTTAACACAAACGTAACCTCACTTAGGTACAGATAAAACTGCCTGATGATGGTCATCAAAGACCGAAACATGTGGGAGCGATATTATTGTGTATTTTAATGTAAATTTAAAACTTTTAACCAAGTTAATAAATAGTGAATTTGTTAATTATAAAACTAGGTAAATTTCAAAATTCACGGTGCAACGATAAAAATTAAATAATTACAGTTACATTTACATCGGGTCCGAAATATGTCAACTCTCTGTGGAGTCATTTTACAGACGTCGCGCCATTTATTCCTACGACAGAAGGCCTGATATAGTTTAATTTTGTTTAAAAACATATAGCTCCATCACTGTAAATAAAACCTTACTAAAAGGCATTTCTAAATCATATTTTATACAGACAGAGGATAAACAAACCAGTCCCAAATTTAACATATATAAATTAGAGGTTTTCTCTTATATTGAGGTTAAAATACTGTGTATCATTTGCCGACTGAAAGGAAATGCAGATTTTTGCCTACTTATTAAAGTATTTCACGACCATGCACTTTTGCTTCACTATGAGAACAAAACCAACAAGTGCATATGACGATATGGGACATCAAATAAGGTGTACCTTGGATTTGATGTCTTTGTGATATATCCTTCGTAAATCACCAACTTGAAGATGGTCCCAAAAAGTGGCCGAAACACGTAGGAGATTTACAACATTTAGGATGTAATAAATTCAAGTATTTTCATATGAACTTTATGGTTTTATTCTCACAGTGAATTCTGCATATATTTATTTGGGACAGTCTTAAAAATGCCAAAGATCATACCAAGCATACACAACACTTGAATGGACTGTGGCAATAAAAATGCTTAGTGGAAAGAGTGATTTGTATAAATCCATAACCAGAAATTAAAAATATCGAGAAATGTACATCGAGCCAATAATCCGTTGCTTAGCAACCATTCATGACAGTCTCCGAAGTGTACTCTGTAAAAATGAATAAAAAACACCCAAAATAGAAAATTAAGTACATAAACCTGAGATATGTCCAATTAGCATGTCGATTACATTTTGTGCACACATGCAGTTTACAACATAAACAACATTAAAATAAAGCAACGAAGCCTACAAAATCTATTACGTAACATTGCGTCAGATATTTGTAGATAAATTGAAAGTAAAACTAATTAATCGGGCTAATTTACAGTTAGATAGGCTTGGCAGTCGTAATTGGATTCGTTTGTGCATACTGTGTGCAGTTCAATTAGTTTGTCACGGACCTCACACAGGTTATGGAAATGTGTTGATAATTGTGGAAACAAAGTAATCGTGAGTGGATACCAATTTTCGTTACAGTTTCCGAGTGAGACTATTTTTTTCGCTAGGATTGTGTAACTGCCACAGGAATTATTGCAAAAATAAAATATCATTTGTATTCAACATATGAACACGGATTTCGTCAGACATGTTATCAGACTTACTAACTCCATGAAGCAGAGTTCTTCCTGTGGAGACGGATATTCTTCTTCTGATATAATATCCATAACACAACAGGCTACATTAAGATGTTTCAGCAACCTGTGACATTATTTTTTTGTATAACGTATTATATACCGTCAATAAAAAACAATATGTCAGTACAGTGATATAATATATAGTCAGGTCACATTACGGCAACAGGCAACATGTTTCGACCCTAAAAGGCCATCTTCAGGCCAATAGAGAACATTTTTAAGGTACAATAAAGTGAGTGCTCAATGGGATTTATTTCGTTTACAGTAAAAGTTAAAATAACGTATGATGACATTCTCATTTATAAATAAAATATTAAAATAGACGATAATCAAGTAAATTAATAATCTTCAAGTTACTATATTGTTGCGGGCTTCTATATGGATGCTACAACAATAGTATTCTATCTATGCATTGTTAACCAAGTAAACAATTTATGTTATTACCATTGCAATTGAAGTATGTAACCACTGCATCCCATATGTACTATGTAATATTATATGCTGTTGACATATCAGTACTAAGAAAGAGTACAGATAGAAATGATGCGCGAGGAAATATTTTGGTCTATTGAAACCATTCGCCTGGCAGAATGAAGCTCACGGAAAACCAGAGTCAGAGTAGAAGCGGTGTGGCTTACGTGTTAGGACACAAAACCAACCGGGATATCTATCCATGGATTAATTTTGTGTTATACGATGCATTGGCACTTAATAAAACTATAATTAATTATCTGTTGTGTAACTGTGGTCTCTAAAATTTCAAAGTGTATAAAGTCTCATTCCGCTATCATTTGAAGGCGAAATAATAACCTTTGATCTGTGATTTAATTACTTATTTTTTTACGCAAGTTTTCAACATTGTTGAAAGATTAATTTAAAACGACTGTAAGTATATTAACAATTTAACGCACCAATAAGCACACAACGTGTTTAATTTGAAATCTACTGTATAATATACCACTGCACAACGTGTTTAGAAATGTGTACCAGTAGCCTGCTTACATACATCCCGTTGAGTTACGTACAACAAATCATATATATATATATATATATTCATATATGACCCTTCACCATCCACAGTAAAAAGCACAGCACTGAGGGGGTTTAGCGGGAATGGCAAGGTCTCATTATAACACATTCCTGCGGAAGCATATCCTAGCGTTCCGACTTCAGGAGCAATATCCCACGTCCCGGGAAGAGGGTTGGGGATAAAAACAAATATCGCATTCCTGATCCACGCCTAGGATATATATATATATATATATATATATATGTACCCTCTAGGAATTTATCCATGGGTTGGAAAGTGCTTATGTCCTCTCAGTAAACTAAGAATGGGAAAGGGACTGGCAAAAGAATGTTTTATCAATGTTGATCTTCACCCTAAAATTGTGATAAGCGACATATATCGAAATTTCACTTAGACTCTGTTCATTTTGAGGCCCGTATATTTCTAGAAAACAATAAATTTTTTATTACAGAAGAAATAATTTGAAGACCGTGTGAAGCAGCGGACTGGACAAATACTGCAAATAAAGGAAGAGTGCATCAGGGGAAAAAAACGCATTTTTACGAAAACTAATTGTAAAACGTAAACCTGACGTTTGAATATATTAATGCCAAAAACATATGAAAACAAGAATTCAAATGCATCAAGTGGCTTTATTAAATGAAACAACGTGCCTCTTCAAACGTTTCCTCAATCTAAGGATATCGTACCAATGGAATCCTCAAGTCTGTTATTTGATTCTAAATCCATTGTACAAACGGCGACCCTCAAAATGCATTAAAATGAGAGGAATGGATGTATGGTAATGTTGCAAGAAAGTGCTGAACAACGGTTTGTTTTGTGTTGGAATGGATTCGAACGACTCAAGAAGAAGTCCTGAAAGAGGATCTAGCGTACACTACAATGTAGGCTTACACATAGGTTTCGGAAATGGTTTTTCTTGAGTAGCTAGGCAAACATTAATTTCCCACTACGGACTTTTTGTTTCTCGACGTTAACCTTTTGTAAGCAAAACTGATTTGATGAAAAAGTTAATTTATTCAAGTTTCTGTGGGGATTAAATTTAATACGATTACGTCCCCGGTCCAGTTTACCAGTCATGTAACGTAACAGATTTTCATCGTCTGAACTGCTTAACCTTAAGACATAGCGTTTAATATGTATAAAAGTTGCGTTAATAATATCAATACCGATACCCCCACCTTATGTAGCAAGCACGTTCGAAAACCTAGTGATCACGAGACGCAGTATACACTGCGCGTAAAATCGAACTAGATATTTCACCTTCTCCTAGTATGTTACATATTATATTACTACTACTCCGTGGCCTTAGTCTGCACGCGACAGAGCGGCCGCCGCCGGTCGGCGAAGTTAGTGCCAACTTTTGCGGATAGAGGGGTGTCACGTGGTCAGCGCAACGGGTCCCCACAGCCGTTAATCTCTGTTTTCTAGACCTGGAGCCG
>Ga0123352_10006277_pt1 | contig 18166 bp, 11 predicted proteins | sample TergutLab28metaG_FD_89700 | JGI IMG/M metagenome (GOLD analysis project Ga0123352, IMG submission 89700) | Labiotermes labralis P1 segment gut microbial communities from Petit-Saut dam, French Guiana - Lab288 P1 | ecosystem: Host-associated > Arthropoda: Insects > Digestive system > Gut ... | reverse complement strand
TTCTTGTCAATTTTTTTACGCTGTTGGGGAAATGATCAAACGGTTTTTATAGAATTCATCTATCGGGTAGGGGGGGGCGGGAGAGGTTTCCGGAAGCAGGAAGCGTGGTTGAGGGGGGGGGGGGCTTAGTGGGGGAAGTTACCACAACACACGGGTATAGTCGGAGTAATAACAATGGGTTACATGATTAGAAGAATCGGTTTGTTTGTGAAAGCAATCACTCGTTCCACGAGTGCACTTTGCTCAAACAATATGGCAACTGTATGTGCATGATCTCCGACGGCATGGCTCAATTTTAAACCACTGATAATGCAAAAACTTTCAACATCAGGGGGGATATCTCAGTATGCGGCACCTAATGAACGCGGAGACAATTTGCATTCACATTTTTGGGATAAAATTTCCTATACCTGCTTGTACCAAAGAAAGAAATGTAGGAACGAAAAAAGAGCAAACAGAAAACCAACAAGCAAGTACAGGGGCTCCCACAAAGCATCTTTCGCCCAGGTACATATAAAAATCAACAATTTCTGCTATTTGGTAATTTTAATGGCAATAAATATAAAGACTCTGGTCTACAGTATGTGACGCCGTGCGGTTTGGTAGACAGATACGAACGATTCGGATAATACTCTCTCCATCTTCAGGGTGCAAATTCCACTTACTGGGAAGGAGTTTTCACTGCTACGTAGGGGGTATGTTCCGAGATACACGGCGTCACAAGCCGAAACACCGTACTCTCAAAGTCCTTACAATCATTTTGAAGCCACGTAAATTACGTACGTGACACGGCGTCACTAACCAAAACCCTACGCTATTTTTACCTCACAGAAACTACCATAAAAAGAGCTTAACTATCGAATGCGTGTAATTTGGTCAAAAGGGAATTCAGGTTACCGATACGCTGTCCCGAAACGTCGGTAAACAACCCCCAAAGCGCACTGCATAACAAACCAGAACAGCGAATACCCGATACAACGAATCTGAAACACTATCGAGCCACACCGATATAGGGAACAAAACATTCCTCGTAATGTTGTTTCGTTTTGTAGGCTACAGAGGGGCAGATAATTGCGAGGAGGTAGTAGTGGGGCAAGTCATCATACGATAATATGAATTGTGTTTTGTTAAAACAGCAGCGGTTGAAAGGAACGTTATGATAGTGTTTGATGTTAGCAATTATTCACTTTGGGGAAAAATATCATGCTACAGTATGCGACAATAAGCCACCACCAATGGAAAAGAACTGTGGTTTCAAGTCCAAGTGAATAATAGATAAATATTCACTGCCCATTTAATTAACACACCAACAAATGCACATATATTCATTTAATGATCTAAAATTTACATTAAAACACTTAAAACGCTCGACTCACACACAACACACAAGACATGATGCCACAGCACCAACTCAACGTAACGATGTAAATCACTGAGTGTTCTTAAACTATAACTTTAGCAAGGAACAAAGTATGCTTCCTGAGGATGACCGTATGATCGAAACATGTAGGAGCGTTTTAAGTGTTTCAATGTGAATTGTAGATAAGTAAATGAATGTATGTGAATTTGTTGGTGTATTAATTAAATAAACTACAGAATGTACGGTGCAACGATAAAGATATTCACTGCCCACTTCGCACTTCGTTCCCACTACAAAGACCAACCGGTAAATCCCATGCAGGAAGATCATCTCTTTATTCTACCCATCACTGAAAAGTCCACAAATACATTCTGCGGGCAAAATTCAATTTTTATAATGTCAAAACAAGTGTACATATGAGTTATCAGTGCGCTTGAAGTGGTAAAGCATCCATTCGAAGACAATAGCGCCGACACTCGTGTGGCTAGCATTTACACTTCGTACTCGATAATCACACGTTACACTCACACTCTTCAGACTAGTTACCCTCACAGGAGTGATCCGCGCTTTTCATCAGGCAAGAAAACTGGTTTATTCCACAGAGTATGACGCCATATTGTTTACTAGGAACGTTCTTCGAGCAACCTACTGTGTAAGAGCAACCTACGACAGGACAAAACCTTGAATTGAGTTTTTCAACTCACATTAAGCCTACTTAACATAATTAAACACCGAATACCTATTATCCGGGAGATCAAATCAAGAAGGATGAGACGAACGGGAAATGCGGCGCGATTGGGAAATAGAAAATGCGCTTGGAAAACCTAAGTGAAGAAGGAAGGGTAATACTGAAATGGATCTTAAAAAATTAGGATGGAATGACGTGGACTGAATCTATCTGGCTTAGAACAGACATAAATGGCGGGCTGTTGTGAATAAAGTAACATAATGTGCTGTTTCTAAAATGCGGCCAACTTTCTGACTGACTGACTGAGGAAGCATTAGTCGTTGTCAAACTCTGTGCCAAGCAGCAGCCAATTACAGCGGTGTCCCAAAAAATAACAAGTTTAAACATTTAAACACCTTCTTATCCAACTAATGCACAAATTTATCATTCGTAGATACAATTAAAATTTTAAAATATTTAAAAGTGCTCCAACATGTTTCGGATCACAGGGGATCCATCATCAGGGAGCCCTGTACAGTACTTGGCCACAATTACAATTGTTCTATCGTGTCCGTTGACATGGCCACGATAGAACAATTCTTGTAATTTTGGCCAAGTACTGTACAGGGCTCCCTGATGATGGATCCCCTGTGATCCGAAACATGTTGGAGCACTTTTAAATATTTTACAATTTTAATTGCATCTACGAATTATATATTTGTGCATTAGTTGGATACTAAAGTGTATAAATGTCATTGATACACGACGCAAACATGAAAAAAAAAAAAGTAACAAGTCGGTTATATCTACCTGCAAGATACAAAATGCTCATTCAATTTACTCAGCTGGATACAAAGCTCGTTAATTTCATGGTGCAGAAAGATTCATTACCGTATTCACAAAACCTGACCACTGGACTTTATTCCACGACGACTCCCCACTCCACTCTCCCACTCTTCACACCCTTCAAGTCTACCGACTCACCATTATCACCCATTTGCATCCAAGATTCTTCATCTGAGACCGAAATGTATCTGACGCTTCCCTACGTATACTACATACACTGCCCATCAAATCGTCTGTTAAAACACCTTACTAACACAAAGTCAGCACTGAAAGATCCAAAGCTCGATATTACCTCATTTTCTCCATCCTCCTGTTCCTTACCCATACTTCCGTCTCCTTTCTCAACTCTTTGACACTTAATATCCTCAGGGTATGCAAGATTTCGGATTCTCACAACGGTGAGTGTGCGGACTGTTGTCTTCGGGGTTGGTAAATCACACGGTGCTTAGGTTGAAATTAGCGTTTCGTATTAATGTACCACACCCATCTTCAGGGTCGACACTGAAGACGGAGGCATATTTTATTGCAAAACGCCAGCATCCACCTACAATACATGGCGTCTAAATGTAGATCACAGTGTGAGTCCTGACGCCGTGCAGTTTGTTCAAAACAGAAAATAAAACTTTCACGACGTATAAAAAAAATACGGTTTCTTAATCGGGTTTCTGAAGTTCTCATGTGTCTGTCAGATGTAAAGCACAAAGACAGTATTCCGTGCTAAATGGCAGAAATCCCTTCCCAAATTTAATCTCTTTAATTCCATGGATATAGCTTCGATTTGTTACTGTCATCGTTTGCACAGTGTGAGAGAAAAACCTTAATGGAGCCAAGCAGCAAAACACATGTAACTGTATTTAGAAGTTTAAGAAAGAATGAACTTATTCTAACCCTCCAGCACAACAAACAAGCAAATAGCAATTTCTTCTCTATGTCACAGATATCCCCTGCGTTACTTTTTAATTCTGTTAGCACTAAATGATGAGGGTGAACGATTGTGAAATTTCGATTACCCGGAAAAGGACATGAGCCAGATACCTGGTCAGGGCCATCAGGCGATACTCATAATTGTATAGTCTGTACATGGCCCTTTTAATTAATGACCACAAATAATAGTGAAAAAGAAAACCGACGTAAGTTCATGCAAGCTTACGCATCTCAGTTGTGACTGCCTCTGGCGATGGTCGTAGGACCGCAACGTGAGCCGATGAAGCAAAATAATATAATGCACATGGTGTAATACTGATGGTCTGCTATCAATTCTGCCAATAAAACAAAGCCTGAATGTAGCTCATTAAATCATGAAATGGTACGAAAGTGTAAGTGAAGTGAATTAATTAATACACTGTCAAATCAGTCTGTATATAAACACATGGGGTAATTTCTCGTATAAACTGGGCGTAAGAAGTTTTTATAAACACTGCATAATTATGGTTGTAATTAAAACGTGTAATGCTTTTATTATTTCCAATTAAGCTACTTGAACGTTTTTTATTTTTTTTTAGTTCGCCCTGCTCATTCATCCTCTTCTTGTTAGATGCTAAGTGAACTTTCAAGTAAGCTGAAAGCTTTTCATTACACAGCCCTGTTAACCAAAGTTTACTAGACGTATAGCATGGTATAAAGGACGGACGTTGCTGATCGACATACAAGATGCGTTCAAGATTCTGTTTAGCTGTAATGCAACGGCACCAATGCTCTGACAGACTGTTAGCAATGTGGTTCGAAAAACAAGAACGTGATTAACAAGTTCTCCCTTCACTAACTAGAATCTCCGTTCCACTGAAGAATCAACACAACGCAGCCTTGCGGTAATTTATTCCAAATTAGACGTTCTGCGAATAATCTGTGAACAACACGATACTACTAATTATGGATATTAATTATATACCAGCAAAATGGTCACTGGACTTACCAGCGATATTAGCATTTAAAAAACGCTCACTTAGGCTGCGCAGTGTTTTAGATGCGTTCAAAAATTGTGAAAAGTGACTATTAGCTTCTTCATGTCTGTCTGTCTGTCCGTCCGTCCCGTTCGTCAGTCTGTCCTCATGGAACAACACGACTCCCATTGGATGGATTTTTTTTGACACTGTATATCTGAGCATCTTCCGAAATTCTGTCGAGAAAATTAAAGTTTCATTCAAATCCGAAAAGAATAACGGGCACTTTAAATAAAGACCTATGTACATGTATAGTAATATTGCGCTCCGTCCTTATTAGAATGAGAAATGTTTCAGACAAAAGTTGTACAGAAAATAAAAACATGCATTTCATGTTGAATAACATTTGTTCCGAAAAATGTACCATTATGTGGAAAAATGCGGTACAGCCAGACAGGTCGCAATTGAAAATATAACACAGAGCATGCGTACTGCATTCCACACAAATGCAGGTTTTATCAGTTTAGTATGGACCCGGTCTTAGTCACTCCAAGCAAGCAATTCAAATACACTCTAAATACAGTCTGGTTCAAATTCCTTATCAATTCCTTATTTAATCGACGGAATATGAATGGCAGCACTGCTTTAGGGCCTTCGTTTATCAGTGTGCTACAAGATCTGATAATACTCTAAGGCATAAACTGCATTACGTCACAGCCCTTGTACTTGAAGGCAAGTAGTATTTCCTGTTCTACGCTTACGCTATTTTTTCAGCACCAAGACGGTTGGTCACCTAAGGCTGTGTTTTCTATTAGAGCCCTTTCACTGATTAGTGATTCTAACATCCTCTAGTGATTAGCATCGCTCGGTGATGGCGCCACCTCTATGCAATTGCCTGGCGATCGCACCAGAAGTGACCCAGTGCCGCAACTGAACGCGTTTCGGGGTCCATTGGCTTACCGGACCGTCCAGTTTCACCGCCACTACCAAAATGGCGACTCCTTGTGCGAAGCTGCTTACATTGAGTTCGAACTTCACCAAACTAATCAAGGGACTCCGATAACATTTTGAAAGTCGGGGAGGGGGAGGTAAGTTTGCGGTTTCTGGGAAATCATGCAGTAAACATGACCCCTATTTTACATGAACTCAAAACTTCAGCGCTTTGCTGAAAACCCTCCAAATGCAGGCGAAATGTACACAGAGCATACCCTGTACTTTCCATCAAAGTCAACGATTTAGCTACACATGCACACACAGGCTAACGACCGCGGTCTTCTCCTTTTATTTGTAAGGCGAAAGAGGCGGTAGTTACGATTAGGAGCAGAAGATGGCAGCAATAGAGGGCAGTGGGTGGTACTGTGTTCATCCGCATGTTGCATCTTATTTGTGACATAAACAGAATTGCACTCAGGCAGACGTACGTACAGCCATTTACCAAAATCTGCCAGGAACAAATTCATTGCATGCTTCGACTCACGAACAGCCATCATCAGGCCGTCATCAGCACAGATGAGGGGCACTTATTCAAAATACGATCAATGTAAAGTCGTTTTAAATTTTATGGTTTGAGTCTGGTACTGCTTAAGATAGGTTAATACGAAAATTCTTGTTATCAATAATATGAACGTAAAATGAAAAAATGATTCTTCATTTTACGTTAATATTATTGATAACAGGAATTTTCGTTTTAACATATATATATATATATATGTAAAAAGATAAGCGGTAAAGTTCACCCTAGAACAGGGTATGAAGACCCAGAATACTCTACTGTTTCCTTGCTCGGTGCTGGATGGGGCTAGATGGTCAACGCCACGCCCCGGCCGCTTCATTCCCACGTAACACAGCCGGTACCCATTGTACGGGAGGACAGGTAGGCCCCAGGGCCAGTCTGGAATGGTGCGGAATATCTCGCCACCACCGGGTTTCAACCTCCGGACCGTCCGGACCGTAGCGAGTCGCTATACCGACTACGTTATCCCGGCCCACTATATAGATGTATGTATGCCTGTATTAAATGGTCGCACATAAGATTCATGTAACATGTACGTACAACTTATATATAACATTCACAGAATTACATTTATTTATGTCCTTCATTTCACTTTCGTAGTTCTATGAACGAGTCACAAGGTTACATTTTAGCCACGACAGAATTAACTTGGATTTCTCTCCCTACGTGTAAGATACCAGCAAGTATTACTTTATCACAGGATCACAGGTAGGTTATAGAATGTTCCACAGTCCCCTTGCTGTTTATAAGTACCTGGATTTGTGTGGCCAGTGTTCCAGCAGAAAAGCCTTATTTGCAAATAAAAAGATATTTCAAAGCAAGCTTATATCTAAAAACGCGAAACTGAAATTATACTTCTCAGTAATTAAACCAGTAGTCACATATGCATGTGAAACATGGATATTAAAAGAAACAATAACCAATAGACTAATGGTTTTGAAAGGAAAATTTTGAGGAAAATATTTGGCCGAACCTATTAAAATGGATCCTGGAGAATAAAAACTAATCAGGAATTGGATAAAATAATAAAACATACGAACATAATAAACTTCGACAGAGCGCAAAGGCTAGGATGGTACGGTCATATCGAAAGAATGCAATACACGCCTGGAAACCCATTTCAAAGAGGCCAGTGGGGAGACCAAAGATACGCTGGGCTGATGATGTTAAAAAAGATATACAGAGGTTAAAAGTGCCAAATTGGAAGACCTTTGCCCAGGATAGGAGAAGGTGGAAGAAAGTGGTTGAGAAGGTCAAAACTCCGCACTAAGAGTTGTAGAGCCGTACTAAGAAGAAGAAGAAGAAGAAGTGTTCCAGCAGAGTGGTTGTTCACAGACGGATTTTTGTAACGGGCGTCCCTGTCCTTATCGATTCGGATTACCTTTTATTGCCTGCCGTACAATAGCCAGTCTTTCAATATTCTGAATAAAATACCGAGAAACTTGATGTAGTGGAAACGTTCTGAGCTGCAGTAGTAAGCTACCCGTTTCAGAGTATCTATAACTACTACTGAATACAAACGGTGAAAAAATAAACAGCTCCAGACAAACACAAAGAGATGCAGCAGCATATTTAGGAGCTGAATGGCTAATTATTATGCCATCATTAACATTCCTACGGGATTCAGTATCGGGGATGGACAAACAGGGCAGGCTCAAACAACACTGACCTTCACCCAGCCAAAAAGTGACAGAGATTCAGTTTAACAACAAATTCCCTGCTTTTAAGAATCTCAGATCCGGTTCACGAAATTGTTCCACGAAACCCTGTACCTTGAACTCGTTCCAGCCCTACATGCCTCACAGCAACAACCTCCTCTCCATACCTAGACAACGTTCTGACGTAATCTCTCTGACTGTTAAAACGCCTGTCTTCATGAGTGTGGTGCAGGGACCAGCTGATGACTGACTCCCACTGCTCCAGGGGAGCACAACTGTCTCCAACTTCAGGCAGAAACGAGGCAGTGTGTTTGTCAGACACGTTGGCAGCCATCTACATTACTGCATGGCGTGACATCCGACAGCACAGAAGTTTAAACGGGAAGAACTGAAGTGTCGACAAGTGTAGTGAGGTGAAGTGTAGGTGGGTGAAGTGAAGTGAAGGTCTTAGTAACAGGGTGTCTGCCATTATTAAAAAAAATTATATATATATAATATGAAGTTTGCTGCTTATATTGCTGTTTCGTTTATCACATTCTTTTGGCTCCATTTTTTATCATTGTATATAAGGTTGTATATTTTTTATGCTTCTGTTTAATTTTGTAAATTATGTATTTTTATTGTTATGTTGATGTATTCTTATTGTTATGTAGGTTCCGTTCTAGGAATTCTGTTTCATTGTGTTGTTCTGTGTATTGTTTGTGTATAAATGTGTACTGTACTGCTGCCACCGGGTGTCAACCCGGTTGCAGTTACCAAAATATATCATATCCTGTCCTATCATACGTTCTTGGTGTCTTTAGAACTTCACGCCTCATTACGCCTCATTTTGTCCTACTAAAGCTGTGTAGGTGCGACATTCCCATATCCCATCCGTGCTACATATACCGCCTATCTTATCACTTTTGTGAGGCCTTGGGTCTTGTGGATTGTCACACTGTTCCGAAACGTTGGCAAACAACTAACGACATATGCCACATAACCCAGGAGGGCGAAGACCTCACCGACGCCGCGGCGTAAGCCTGCAAACTCGCACACGTCGTACCTGAAAAACATGGTTCAGACAACTGGACTATCAAACACAAATAAAAGTAATAATCAGCCAATGTCGATAAACGTTCAGACGAAACATTTTCTATCATTTGTTTTCCACACGGATCCCCATAAAATACGCAATAACCCAACCCCCGCATAAAGTAAACTGAACGCCATGCGCATCGGGTAATTACCACGCGGAACATCCGTACACCTACTCACTCCTCTAATTACCACGTAGTCAGACATTACAGTGGCAGTTTGAATCATCTAAAGTGCACGGAACTAAGTGTTTATTGCAAGGCGTTCCTACTGTCGACGGATGGAGGAAGCGATCTTCCACGATTTAGAGACAAGGCAGATGTCAGAACTGGAAGGATAGACACAGAGGGAACAACTTTGCACACAACAGCGTGTCCGTCTACAGCCATAACTCGTCAAGCACTCAATTCAGATTTGTTCTAAATCGACTTCACCTACGATAACAAATCACAATTCAGGGATACAGATGTTCGTACATAACGAAGGACATTCGGGGCAAGGTTTCTGCCACTCAGGACAGCATCCTTTCTCTGGAAATTAAAATACAAGAAAACTGTGTCGCTTCGTAGCCTTGTGACGAGTCGCGTCTCAAATTAGCAGTTGGAAATAATTTGAATGTCTAGGAGACAAGAGTGCTCAAAAGAATACTTGGAACTGACAAGAATGAGGCAAAAGGATCGTGGAAGAAAATAACGTAGTATAAGTTTATTTTATGTAGCACATATTTTTTTCTCATCACACTAAAAATAATGGACGAAAAGAAGAAATGTTGTAATTACTCAGGTCTAATTATTTGGAAGTCCTTTGGCATCTCTCTACATTTCGAGGTGTCGACCCTACAAAACGATTTTGATATTCAGAGGACCGTGCATCGTGATATATTCTTATAACAAAAGCCAACGAAATGCACTATTTCTCAACTCTATTTTGGTAAACAATTCTACATGTTTTGGACAGATTTACTGTCCATCATCAGGAGTCTTCATACTGTATTCACAGAAACAGGTATTTGTTCCATCCTGACCTCGCTAGCAGACGGCAACATAACCAGTATGACAAATACCAATTGCTGTAAATACAGTATTAAGACTCCTGATGCTGGACAGTAAATCTGTCTGAAACATGTAGAGTTCTTTACCAAAATAAAGTTGAGAAATAGTTCATCTCGTTGGCTTTTATTATAAGAACTACAACACGATATTCAGAAATATTATACATTAAGGAAGCATAACCCTGTCACCTTCCGGCAGCGCAACTGCGGGAGGGGAGTCACAGTGTTACAAAGTGCGGCTCAGGAATTTCAGCCCAAAAGAAAATCATAAAAGATTCGCTGTGCAGCTGGCAATTGTTTAGTTGCCAATGTCTGCCACAAGATTGTACCATAAAACTACAGAAACTGAAGAAATTCGAGGACGATCGCTCGGAGAGGGCGGAAGTTAGGTTATCCTAATTTATTACAAAATGACGTAAACAGTACTGAAAATTAACTGCCATTCACGGTACATGAATGCTGTGAGTTATTAGAAAGACGTAAAGTAATACTGAGCTAGCCAAAACCTCACGCTCTTTGGCGTTCCTGAAACATGAAATGCAGAATTTAGCAAATCGCAGCTCCTCTTCCAGACAGCCGTAACGCAACATAACCGCTCTTTACATGGCCTTGCTTTAAATCTTCTAATTATTAATGTTCATGATTTACAAACCAGGACAGGACTTGCACGCTGCCTTGAGAATCCGGTGTGGATGATTTTACTAGCGACCATGACGTCAGTGACGCAATTTGGATTCGCTCCCAGAAATATGTGATATAAAATCCATTACATGTCAGGGAAGTGAAGATGATTTTGATAATTAGGATAATTCTGTAGTAGCTGTAACAGTGCCGAACCGGAACCACGGAAAATCCACCACATGCCATCCTCAGAATCAGGGGCCCAACAAAATTAACGCAGCATATCAGGACCAAAGCTGACGAGTTTGTTTACAGATTGGGCCCAGTTCAAACAAAGAACTAATTTTCCTTACAGAAAAGGTGATGACGGAGTTGAGCAGAAACATGACAAAAGACGTTACTACATTATCTGCCGCAAAAAAATAACTGAAATTCCAAACGGCATGTAACATTTTACAAAGTATTTTCCTCATTTTGAGAAAACCCGCCTTTTAGCAACTGCACACTAGATGTAGAAAAATGCAAAAGAAATAAATACCAGCCCAAAATATATTAGGCAACTTTTTTTTTCGTGAAACGCAACAACCTGATTCGGGTTTAGGACGCCTCACAGTTGAGGTTTCTACATCACACGCAATTAGACACACACACACACACAAACACACACACGCACATCCTGTAGGATTCCTCTGAACCAGTGATCAGCCTACCGCAGAGGCTGCCACCTACACAACACACAACAAGCACATCAGACGAAAACTCGTACCCTCAGCGGAATTCGAACCCGCAATTCCAGTAATAGAGTGGCCGCAGACACACGCCTCAGGCCGCATGGCCACCGGGATCGGCAAATTGATGAATTCAGTGGAACTTATTTCATGATCGGTTTTTACGAACGATCACACAATACGCGTGTATTTGGGGATTGCCAGTAATTGTTTGATCGGCATGAAACAGCAGTAGCTACCACTGCTGAATAGTCCTCTAGAGATAGTCTCGGTAGCAGCGCCACTGCTCCCAGTATTATCCTGAGCACTTCGTTTTGAGACACAAGCGACGTATGTTCCTCACTGACAAGACACGCCGGATGTGTTTTTTTTTTACTGTTCATTAATTCAGATACAACGAGAAAATGTTATGGCTGTACACGGTACCCTTGGAAGTTACAGGCATCAATTACTCACCTTGACCTTCTAGTGGTGGGGTCCTTCATCACCATCACTTCCGTAATCTCCCCGTATTTACTGAAATACTCCCGGAGGCTCTCTGAAATATAAAATAAAACATTTTAGTGCGGTCCATTACGTAGTCAACTGCATGTCCACAACTATATAATGACATTCCTCATTTTTATCCTTAATATACGGTACCGGGATAGCTCAGCTATGATAGTGACCGGCCTACAAGATGGACGACTAGATTATAGGTTTTCGAATCAGAACAGATGCACAGTGAATTTCCTCAGCGTTTAGGTCAGGTCTAGTGTCCAACCAGCCCCTATCCCAGCGAATTGAAAGGGTTTCTGTGGGGTTGAAATGGTGGGCACGTGTATTACCTCCATCTTAGTAGAGGATAAGAGCCCACAGACCAATAATTCCATTCCCCCATATATCTTCATGGTGCGATGCTTAAGTTGGCACAGGTAATTTACGTAGAATTGTTCAGCATAAATACAGGAGAAGACAAAGAAGAAGTATGACTGCAGGATAAGAGCAACCGCTAAATAATATGTCAGAATACATCAGCGAAAGACATGCCTTGTTAAACCTTCATGTTAAAGGGTGTTCCTTTATCAGCCATGCAGGTAAACACGGGGAGAGCAGAGGAATACATCCGGGTATTCTTAAACTCGGCGCTACATGCAGTTTAGTGGATAATTTCGCGACTCCCATCGCTTTACCCCCAGAGGAATATCCTCCAGTCCCCGTTGCAGAAACGGCGGATGAACCCTAGGGTCAGTCTGGACCGCTTTGGGAGAAAGAAAAATCGCTTGCCTCTACCATGAATCGAACGAGGATTCCTCAGCCACGAAGTATGTAGCCTAGTCATTGCAGTGACTATGGTATAATGGCTCCAAGCAAGCGTAGGGAATCAAAACTTGGAGAACCAACAAGAATAAAAAGCGAATAAGCTGTAGAAAAGACGGAAAGAGAAATATAAGAAAAGGAAGACGTGTGAGGACAGACAAATAACAGATTAAGATGAGTAAGTTAGTAGGAACTTTAAAGAAAAAAAAAGATAATAAAAAGAAAAGCAATAGATGATGAGAACAAGATGAAGTTTAAGAATAAAGACAATGGATTTAGTGCCTCAATTTCAACATGAAACCCATTTCGCCTCCGACACCGCTCCACAAGTTAACTGGTTCGCAAAAGATGAAAGCGATCCTTGCCCCATCTTGTAACAGGAACTGACATTCTTTAGCATAAATTCATGGCTCTATGCTAATCCTGCGACCAGTCAGTTGTACCTCCCAAAATGATAAGCTGGAGAAGTTTAATCTCGAGTTCTTACGTCACCGGCGCTGTAATGAATAAAATATGCAATGCAGATGAGACCGACTGGCGCAATCGAACACCTTTGATGAGGGAAACTTGCCCCGGGATATAAATCCGAACGGGACAGTGATGAGGTTAAACTGTTTGAGAAGTTCTGAATTTCAACACAAAGATAAGGACATGTGATTAATTCTTTAAAAAAATGAGGTTCTGGGAAGAACTGAGTGCCCGCATTCTTACAAGGTGCAGGCCAGATTTATAAAATAAGTATTTGCAATTCTGCAAAAACATTAATTTTTAGTTGAAGAATAAAAGATCAACTTGATGTCACTTGCGATTTTATTTTACTTCTTATGTGTTCAACATGTTTCGGACATTAATATATCCATCATCAGGAGCTTGCGACTGTGTTGTTAAATTACCACATCCGTCGTTTTGTTCTCGGTTCGTTGTGTGTTGGAGATTTGGTGCGGTTGGGTGTGGGTAGTGTCTGTGTTGCAGGCTGAAGCAGCCTGCAACACGAACACCACTCAAACCCAGCCGCACCAAATCTCCAACACACAACGAACCGAGAACAATACGACCAATGTGGTAATTCAACAGCACAGTCGCAAGCTCCTGATGATGGATATATTAATGTCCGAAACATGCTGAGTACATAAGTACAATAAAATAGCAAGTGACATCAAGTTGGTCTTTTATTCTTCAACTATCACAATGATGCACGGTCCAATAAACATAAGATTCTTTTGTAGTCTGAAATTTCCACTCGTACAGATCACCGTTAAGTAAACACACCACTCACAAAGTCACAGCATCATTTCTGTGTTCGTGGTGTCTTAACATGTAACGTATGCAACACAAAACGTTCCTTCGGATCCATCAAAGACACAAAATACCACAACTGCAGTACCAACTTAAAAATAACAGACGTTAACTCTTCAGTTCCCTGCTTCACCCGTATCTAACATAGAACATAGAAACACATGACATTTACTGCACCCCCTTACCAATAAGTATCATATCAACGGCTGTAAAAGCGTCGTGCGTGCATTTATAGAAAGAGATTTTGGACGCGACAGGCTGCCTCAGAATCAAACTGCAAACATTTTGATAACGAAGAAAGAAAAATGAGGGTATGCTGTGTATGTGTGTGTATGTGTGTGTGTATGTATGTGTGTGTGTATGTATGTGTGTATGTGTGTGTGTGTGTATGTGTGTGTGTGTATGTATTCATTATTATTATTATTATTATTATTATGTATGCTCTATTACTATGGAGCAATACTACATGTATTGGTGGTTTCTTACATAATTACATAATTTCAACTAAAATTCCTTGCTCTATACACAAGTTTGTAAAATTAACTATAATTGTCTATAATTTGTCAAAGGGTATATTGTTCGTAAATTTTTTAAAATTTTTGTAAAATTTGTTAATGAGTTCGTTTTTACTCGCGGGTCAGTTTTCTGTCCGTAATACTGCACCTTTTACACTGTCTCTTTCCTGCTCCAGTAGTTTGCGATCATATAATATGTGGTCTACTGCTTGTTCTTCGCTTTTGCAGGAGCACATTGGGCTGTCTAAGATTTTGTATTTGTCCAGATATGATTTAATATTACCGTGTCCTGTTTCCATTGTTGTAAAATATGGAGTTACATTAATTTTCGTTTTTAACCTATCTGCTATTTTGGGGAAGGATGATTTCGTAATTGCACTCTTTATCGTATGGTCCCATTCAATTTGCCACTTCGATACACTGCGATCATTTAGTTCACTTAACGCTATACTATTTGGAATCCTTTTGTAGCACTCTTCGATATCTCCGTTGGTAGCTGCCTCTTTCGCAAGTTGGTCGGCCAGTTCGTTCCCTTGCTGTCCAGCGTGTGCCTTAATCCAGTTGGATTCTAATTTCCAATTCTGCATCTCCATTTCTATCACATTCATCCTGATTTTTTAATGAGGTATGTGTGGTTTTTCCTGTTTTTGAGCGATTCTAATGTTCTGTTGCGTCTGCTAGCAGACAGCCAACAGAACTAGCATGACAAATACCTATTGCGTGTATACAGTGTTGAGATACTCCTGATGATGGACAGTGGACCTGTCCGAAACATGTAGAGTACTTTATCGAATAAATCTGAGAAATTGTGCATCTCGTTGACTTTCATTATAAGATTATATCACGATGCACGGTCCTCTGAATGTCAAACTGACATGTTTGTTGTGGCTTAGGTCTAAATGGAATACAAAACGCAAGCCTGTAGAGAGCCATTATATGACATTACATAGAAATGAAGAACCAAAGAAGCCACACAGAAGGTTCCACGAGAAGAGAGGATTAGATAACGCACGGCTCCCTGAAGGAGCAGAACTTTGTAACCATGGTTACGACATAATTAAGGGCATGTCAACATGAAGAATTATGTTTCCTTATTTACACACAGCTTACGTAAGTTCATTAGTCTACTGTTTTCATTAGCTTTAAAGTCGTCTTTCCCGTATCTCAGCTGAAGTTCGGCTAATTATTTGGCTATTTTATGATTTTGCATCAACTTCTGTGATTACGAAGCGTTCAGTGGGATAGTAATAGACAACTTGTGAATTACGAATCGAGAAGTATTGAGATAAAAACAAACTACACTATTCGCAGTCTGTTATGAAAATATTTTATTTCCTCATCTAATAAAAAAAAACGCCCTGCTCTCATGACAACCGAAGATTTTATTTTAATACTCATAAAACCCCGACAGTTGACCAACTTAAATCCAATCCAAAACTTCACGTTCTTCTGCTCCCCCCTCCCCCCTTCTCCAAAAAAATCACTGTAATATTACGGTCCCAACCACACATTTGTTTCCCTGCTGCTCAGCAACTCCAAGAGTTTTTCTGGCCTAAATATTGTAGGCACTATTCATTTATCTCGATAGCGATGTTGGTGCGGCTCATATCCCCATGAATGATTCAATCATCCCAAGGAAATGGGTCTATTGATGGCTTATTTAACGATACTCACTGCAGCAAAGAGCACAGGCCAAAACTGACAAATGGTGGGACGATCAGGTACCTTCCCCATTGTTCCGGCAATGGATTTTATATCTATGTTCAGATGAACAGGATATGAATAGCCTTCTATTCTGTTGGATCATTTTTTTTAGTTCACTTCTCCCATCCTCCGCGCCGTAAAATATCCTCCAACTCCTCGTCCCCCTTCGCCTTTGTTTCGCCATTTTTAATCTCCGCCTCCCCCTGGAGATCTCTGTGCTACCGTTGTATTTTCTCTCCTTTATCATATTCACGTGTCAAACCACGTCAAATTTCGTATATCTAAGCAGAAATCATTTTTGCCTCATTTTTAATTGACCTAGCCAAACCCGTCATTCTTTTACTTTACAGCTTAAGATATTTGTCACTTTACCTAAAGTATTATCAAATTTTACCTACTATTTTTTATCACTTTCGTGACCTTTGATCTGCCATTCCTACAGCCCGTTCGGTGGACCCAGAATGCTTGTATTCTTATGTAGTTCGGCTGTGACTCCGATTCATATATTTCAGCAGCCACCGCGATTCAATATCCGATCTCTCCTTTATCCTAATTACTTACACACATTGTCAGTGTGTACATACAATGGGCATGTCACCAACGTCATCCATTAGCTATCACTGTGAGATCAGACCATTGACTACTGACATAATTCTCCATACACGATTTATGGACACAAACTACGCGTCACACAATTGCACAGTGCCACCTGCAGAATGAATGTTACTGCCGGCTGGCAGCATCGTCGGTGCATTATACCACAAGCTGTAAACACAGTCTAGTACTCCTGAGGACGGGCGAAATTATCGCTCGAAACATGTTGAGCTGATTTAAATTATTAATGAACTATTATTGTTGCATCTGGTTGTTTGTTTATATTATTGTATCAGTGATGCACGGCCACACAAATATCAAATTCAATAAGAAGCTTGGAAGGTTGCATCAAATTCCTATGTCTGTTTCAGAATATAAGAGCTCCAGGACAAAGTTATTGTTAAACACTCTGATAAAAAAAAATTGCATCCACATAATAGCAGTATTTAGAGCTTCATTTTCTACCTCACACAGACACACTGTTTGTTTATTATAAAGAACACCTGGCTAAATACGTGCAAGGAAAAATTGTTTGCTGACACTGCAAACCAAACACACAAAACAATTATGTCCGGTGAAACAAAAAAAGCAGGTGTTCTTACATTCCAATTACATAAGTTAAGCGTGCAATTATAAAAGTTTAAGTCTTGAAGTTTATTACGGCATTTTTGCTGCCGCATTTCAATAAACACATGAATGTTAAATTGAACTATCTGACAGGTAGTGGGATCTGAAGATTTAACAATGTTAATATCGACGACAGCCATTTAAGAGGACAATGGTTCAGTTTAGCCCACCGCCCTTCCTTAAATCATATTTCCCCAACATCAATTTTAACCCCTTACTGCGCAGTTTGTGTATTGTAACACTTTACTGCGCAACTTTTTGCTATCCAATTCTACTGCGCAGTTGAAGTATACTGTACCATTTTACTGCGCAGTTTAAGTATACTGACCATTTTACCGTGCAGTTTAAGTTTAATATACCATTTTACTGCGAACTTTAAGGTTACTGTACCGTTTTACCGCGCATTTTAAGTTTATTGTACAATTTTACTTTGCACTTTAAGCTTACTGTACCATTTTACTGCGCAGTTTAAATTTACTGTACCATTTTACCGCGAAGTTTAAGTTTGCTGTACCGTTTTACCGCGCAGTTTAATTTTACTGTACCATTTTACCGCGCAGTGTAAGTTTACTGTACCGTTTTACCGCGCAGTTTAATTTTACTGTACCATTTTACCGTGCAGTTTAAGTTTATTGTACCATTTTACTGCGCAGTTTTTAAGTTTACTTTACCATTTTACTGCGCAGTTTAAGTTTACTTTGCCATTTTACTGCGCAGTTTAAGTTTACTG
>Ga0123352_10006273_pt1 | contig 18169 bp, 7 predicted proteins | sample TergutLab28metaG_FD_89700 | JGI IMG/M metagenome (GOLD analysis project Ga0123352, IMG submission 89700) | Labiotermes labralis P1 segment gut microbial communities from Petit-Saut dam, French Guiana - Lab288 P1 | ecosystem: Host-associated > Arthropoda: Insects > Digestive system > Gut ... | reverse complement strand
ATCCTCAGGGAGCTACGTTGTTCCTTGCTAAAGTCATTTTAAAAACACTCACAAAATAATTCCATTATATTAACAGGGTGTTGTGGCAGCATATCGTGTTGTGTAAGAGTACGTTGTTGGGGATGCGTCTAGACAGTGCATTTGTTGGTTGATAATTAAAGTGATTCTACGAAATGCACGGTGCATCAATAAGGATTAAGGCTGTGTGTTTCGGCTTAATGTTATTAGCTGTCATCAGGCCGCAATCCTTCAAATGTGACAACTTTAATTTCAGAGGCATTTATACAAATGTAATGCCGCTGTATATATTTATACATGCCCCGATAGTGGTTTTAAATACTAATCCGAAACACGTAGCCGTAAAATATATTTTATTTCAATATACGTGGTGTCGACTGCAGAAACGTTCTGTTTGTTTTGTCTTTTAAATTTATGCCTTTCACATTTGTGCTTTTGGTAACTGCTATCTCGTGAAATGCGCAGATAGAAATTTTGAATGGAATAAGATGATTTCTTCTTTAGCCTCTTGCAGTTTACTGTATATAATCACATCATAGTCTGGTGGGTGACCTCGGATTTCGGTGTGAGTTTTATCGTATGTTCATACAGCGTGGCTGCGTGATACAGTCCGCGGAAACCTAAGGACAACACAAGATAATTCTGATTTCGTTCTTCACCATCTCTCAAGCTGACACAGTGTTGTCTTAACGGAGACGTCCAATGGCGTGTCTTAAATTATGTACCCAGAGTAAGGCACTCAGATATTTGTATTCTAGAAGTTCATATCCTGGTATGTAAAATATATTTTATTTTTATAATAAAGAGCAGTTGTATTGAATGACTCTTGGCGCATGATGCAGTGTTATTAAGCATCGTACTGGCTCGATTATTAGGTTACGTGTTTTTTACATCAATATTTACGCTGTAAACCTCAGGCATTTTTGTGATCGCATTTTATTTCAATTTTGGGTCTGTAACACGTCTAATCTCCATGTTGACAGTAAACAGTGTTGGTCTTATTATCGGGTCGTTATGGAAAGCTAGAAAATAGATGGAAGCAGAAACTGCCTGATATGATTTTAGTAAGGCTTAAGGATATATAGGCGACTTAAGGAGCACTTACGAAGACGAGGATTGGACAGTTCAGGCTGGTCAGATTTCAGGAAGAGGTAGAATACCTACCGCAAGGGCTGAGAAAAAACAGGATGGAGAAACGTCGGTACTTTACTCCTCTGCAGGTAGCATTTGTACAAACAGGGGGGCGTGCCCCATTAAAGTCAAAGCGAATCCGTAACAAAAACGGCCATCACAGAGAATGGGGGTAAAGTGCTACAAATTGTGGGGGGGGGGGGATAGGGCATATTCCTTATTCTTTCTCTCTTCCCTCCTTTCTTTCCTTTCTCTTTACTTTCTTTCGCTGAATTTCTTTTTTCCTATCTTTATATGTTTTCTATTTTTTTTTGTCTACACTTCCAACTAATCTTTTATTTTTATTTTTTCCTTGTGGCGGGATAACGCAGCCGGTATAGCCACTAGGCTGCTATCCAGGGTTCGAGTCCTAGCAGGGGCAGGAATTTTTCTGTTCTTCAAAAATCCAGATAGTCTCTCCTGTCCAATGGGTACGTGGCGCTCTGTCTCTCTATGGAAGTAAAATGACTGATTTTACTTCCATCAAGTGTCGAGGTTAAGACTGAGTGCAGTTATATCTCTATTCTTATATTCCTGCGAGACGTGGAGGACAACAGCATTACCAGCTCTTACTTAACGCATTTTGTACTGACCACCCGTTCCGTGTTATGAGACCATTTTATCATGGTAGTCGTATCAAGAGTCGTATTGGAAATATTTCTCTATTGATGAATTTGTAAGGTTTATATATGGCGGTGAGACGGAGTGTTTTTTTTTTGTGTTCATAATTTTTCACTGCCTTTTTTGCATCTATGTTTATATACATATTATTCAGTTCCGCTTGTACCATAGTGTAAATATTTATTCAAATTGGTTACAGGAACAATTTTGTAATTTATCCTTGTACACACTGTATATACTGTCTGTGCAATAAATATCTAATATATATATGTATATACATGACGTTGCCGTATGGCTTATTTGCCTTGTACAGTCAGGGGAAGTGTTAAAGTGTTGAGCAGTTTTGATGCGGATGCCGGGCATTGCTGTTCCTCCGTAAGAAAATGAACCTTACCCAGGTGCTAACTACCTAGTCGCATTAGACATTACACACAATTGTGTGTGTAATGGCTCTTCACTGTTACAGGAATGACCTGCCTTATGGCCAGGATTCGTGGAGAAGTAAGGCAAATATGATAGTGTGAAAAATGGAGGAATACCTGAAAGGTTTTTACCTATGGCCTAGAACGTTAATGTGAATTTCACCCTCTGAAGACTAAAATTAATCTACATTATATACAAGGTTTAGTTCTTATCTTACATAGAACGCAATATGCTTTATCGCATAGAAAACCTATATCCGCTGGGACTTCCCGTGTTTAATTTTTATTGTTTTGAAGTAAACTTACGCGCCTTATGGCCCAAGTATTTGATTTATGTCCACTGTCTGCTTAACCCTTTAAACACCGAATTAAATCCTATCCTTAATTAAGAGTTATGTTTTAATTTTATGGCCTTACAAGCAACATCATGAACGATATAGTTGCGTAATTTCTCTCCTTTTCCTATATCAAAACCTTTCGGTATGCTTTGGACTAATTATGCCAGAGATTTTGCTCTTTTTCCTACCCCTACTCTGTTCAACTCTTCTTCCTTACTGCCAGACTTTTCCATTCCTTCCACTTCCCAGTAGTCTTATTTTCTCTTTCAGCATTCTTCACGCGACTCACCGCAAGAATCCGTTTACCATGCTTTTCACATTTACACAAAGACAGTATTCGCACATATAGTATACCATTTATAACAAAAGAAAGTGATTTGTTTTCATCCCCTTATCGATAACTCGCTCCCCGTGATACGCGATTGCCTAGCCCTGCTGCCATCTGGTGTAGAAATAATAAAGTTTTCTACTGAAGAACATTTTTGTACCTTCCTGTTGTGAATTTATCGGAAAGACAACGGTTGGTCATACTGTCATACAGCGCACTGCACTAGTCATATCCGATATCCAGATCTCACTTCTGTGACGATTTCATTTTGAACCTCCGCGTTATTTATTTTATTATCCAATTGTATAAGAAATAAGGATTTCTCTCTTGCCTCATCTGTCCTTTCTTTACCTTCTTTACCCCCTCTCACTCTGTCACCACCTTCTGATCGGGAAGACCAGGGATTCCACCGTCGACTAGGAGTCGATTATACTGATTGCAGTGTGCTTTCTCAGGCTTTCTGGGTAAATTACAGAATAGTACTTATTGCTAGACTGCTGTGCGGATGCGTATATCCGTAACAGTATTTTCATGACGGTTAAAAATTGTATTCAATAGCAGATTGCGGATAAGCTTGCAGATAAGGGCTTAAATTATTAATTGCCTTCTTTTGTAGTTTGAAAGCGCAATTGAGAACACCATTATCCTGAACATCAGTCTATCGAAATGGGTAAGTTTGTATCAGATTGAGAATTTACTGAAACAGCAGGCTATTGTCGACATTACTGACAGATTCTGACTCCCAGTAATTTATTTTCTTATACAGTGCTTGGTGCAGTACTGTCACTGATAAATGATAATTGGCAAGTTTTTAACTTGCAAGGAAGGTATAAATGTAATTGAAGCCATCTCTGATTTATAAAATAAACCATACAAGTGTGATAACTTACGCAAAACGAAATAAACTTTTTATGATTTTCTTGATTGAAGTGTTCCTGAAGCATGTCTCCCACTTTGTCAAATCTATATGTATTGTAATTTGTGGATTAGATTAAAATTGAAATTATTACATTATAAAGGCGTTGTTGCTCTATGGCTATTTGTAACAAATTAATTTTCTATCATTGGTTCCGGATGCGGTTAAAGACCTCGACCATTGCTGTGTGGGTACGTGTACTACTCGTTCTTGCACTTCACACACCGTTTGTACTTCTGCAATGTAATTTAGATAGCATGTGAAAAACGAAACTCAAGAACTCTTTTCCTTTTCCTTACATTTCCTTTTTCTTTTCCATTATAATTCAATTTCATTTTTGTTCAGTCATTCAGGTAGGTTTCGCCTAGCACCAGATCTGTCACCAGACAACATAAACCTCGTGTTTATGCATACGTCACAGATTTCTCCACTCCTAATTGGTGTCTTTGTGGCTTACAAAACTTGTGATTAGTCATGTTCTGCGAACTGATCCTGGTGAATACGTGTGAAATCCCTGCTAAAGGTACATAATGCTATTGAGCGTTCTGTCAATATCCACAGCATCCATAATGCAAATTTCTGTAATATTCCTCACTAACATTTTGGCATTAATTTAACCTAAATACAACATCGCAGAATTAATACGTTTAAGTTTCTAACAGCTGAGACTATGAAGGACGCTGCTTGCTGATACTAACGGTCAGTGGCTAGCTAATCGAGCAGATCACTGACGGGTACGTTCAGACAACAAACTGCAGACAGGGATTTGACACGTGGGTAGAACTAACTGGATTGGAGTTGCACTTAGTAAGTTTGTAGGGACGTGGTATTCTCAGCATTTAAATCGATGCCTTTTGTTTGATTTTTAAAAAATGGAACTGTATCCATCACACTCAGTATTCCACTGCCTGCCTGCCTGCCTGACGGGCAAACTAACGAACTGACTAAAGAACTAACTAACTAACTAACTACGTGGAGCAGAGTCCTTCCTGAGAAGCTAACAGTTCCTGAGCTGGTCAAGAAATTTCCTGCATTTTATGGACGCCGAATGTTCATTACCACATTTACAAGCGCCCGCCTCCTGTCCTATTCGTGAAGCAGATCAGCCCAGACCATGCGTCTTCTCATCCCACTTCGTGAAGATAGACTTTAATATTATCCTCCCATCTATGCCTAGGCCTTCCATGTGGGCTGTTTTCGTCAGGTCTCCCCACCAAAACCCTGCATCGTCCACTTGTCTCACATACCTACCTGATTACCCGCAACATCTCATTCTTATTTATGTGATCACCCGAACAATATATGGTGACAAGTAATATCATAACGTTTCTTTAAGTAGTCGTCTCCACCCCATTATTTTGTTTTACCTCGTCCCTCTTAGGCCCAGATACCTTCCTCAGCACTCGCCGAGAGGATTAGCGCCGTTCGTTGAACCCAGTGTTCGTTACTGTCTTCACTAGAGACTGGTCGAGTCAGGAGGGGTACACACTGAAGCAGACCAGATCAGAAGAGAGGAGACTATTCTGATCTAACTGTTTGAAGTACTATTGATGGCAGATTTGATTGCCGATGATTTAGTTGCATTAGACAGGGGCAGACAATTTTTAAGGCTTGTCCTCTCTGGAGGAAAAAACCTCTTGTACTGTACCATTCTTTGGCACTTAGGAGAGCAGCTGGAAAGAAAATGGTATGTCCGGTCCGGACATTGATCGATGCAGGATAAATCATTCCTGTGTGATGTAAAGAAGAAAACGCACCGCCACACGGACGTTGTCCAGAGAGCGCGCGAAGATATCCGGAGGGTTAAGGTATTGCGAGAATTAGGTTTTCGTAACGGCGTTGACGTAGAACGAAGTCGTCTGGGGCATTACCCCTTCTCGACTCGTAAAACAGTTACTGACGTTTCGGAGAGGCATAGCACTTCCATATTCAGAGTTTGACATCGACACGATGTAACATCCACAATTAATTAAAATTTTATCGGAACATCTCTGCAAATAATTGCCGACATTCCGTATGAGCCAACTGTGTCCATCTTCATGCACTGTCCGTCTCTATATTAAATCCCTGAAGATGGGGGACGTACGCTCCTCCGCAACGCCTGCAGCTGTTTACCATGATTTCAAACTTTCGCCGTGTTCTGAATGTTGTATGCTTTCTACTGGGTAAATCCCCGGCGTCTGGATTTTATATGTCGACGTTTCGGAACACTGTTCCGTCTTAATAGGGAGGTAGGTATGAAGAATACCCCAACATTTCTCAATATTCTTCATATCTACCTGACTATGAAGATGGAACAGCCAGACTGTTCCGAAACGTGGGCATATAAATTCCAGACGCCGGAGAATTACCCAGAAGAAAGCATTCAACTGTTTACCAATCAGGACGGCGTAACACTTCAGAACAATTCGGTCGTAATCATTATTGTTCAACCATGAATTAATTACAAAATAATAAGTGAATTTATTCTCAGCTTGAACCAGGCCGTATGGTCTCGGTGCGCGCCGTGGAGTTATACCACTGTAGCGGGGGGAGGGGGGATGTCACGCCTCCATCTTGCGACAAATCTAGACGGAAATTCCATATGAGTGTTGCAATTAGTATCGAATACACGTCCACACTGGCGGACGACTTGCGGCACTAGGCTGGTGGCTTCTTGTGTGTGACTGTTTCGACTGAAGTTTATCTCTTGTTTTTGTGACTAATCGGGTCAGGTTTGATCCGGTCCTGTCCACATCGGGTCAGGTGACTTCACACCACATCCTAAAATCATTTTCAATTGACACTTTTTTATATTCCCATTTACAGCTTGTTCTTCCAGGTGATCGTATCGTCTTATTTATATATATATATATATATATGTGTGTGTGTGTGTGTGTGTATACATATGTGTCTATATATATATATATATTTTTCATGGCATAACAGTCCACGATGGACCAGGGCCTCCTCAGTGTCGAGGCTTCACGATCACACTCAGACACACCACACTCGGTAGGACTCCTCTGGGCGAGTGATCAGCTCGACGCAGAGCCCTCTACCCGACAACACACAACACCCTAAAGAGAAGGACAGCCATGCCCCGGTCGGAATTCAAATGCCACAGTCCCAGCAAGCGAGTGGCCTCAGACCCACGCCTCATTCCACGCGGCTCTTAAATTATTTGCTGCGATTAAAATAATTCATTAATTTTTTCTGTAGACAGCGTTGCGCGCTTGTTGTTATACATTTTAAAACGCGTAGCAGATATGTATAGGATTTTACATGGCGGTATGTACGAACTTCTTATGCGTTACTTTACAGATCTAAAGCTAAGGATCGAAGAACCCAAGATTTTGTGAAACTGTAAAATTCTCAAGGCACTCATGTGGTAGGCGGTTTGTTGTTCTGGAAAGTCAAACTGTGTGTAGACATCCCAGGAGACATACGGTTCGAAGCTTTCTTCGTCTTGTGAAGGAAGGGCTGCAGAACTCTCAACGGACCTAATTATATGATCGGTGTTTCTGTCAGTCTGTGTTAACGTCCGATGTTTACCGTGTGTCACTGGAGAAAGGTACATTCAGAATCACGTTTCACTTTCGGAGAATGTCTTTTCTTCCGGTCTGATTAGTTTCTTACTTGTGCATTGCGCAATTGAGAGTGCTTGAAAATGCAGATGTTTTGAGTAACAACTTCAAAGAATATAAATGAAGTTCATGAAAAAACCAAGAGAAATGTGGATCCAGGAAATGAACCTTTTCGTTCTTTACGATAACCGATAAAAATCGTAATACATTTTGTATGATCTGTGTTCCGTGCATTCTTGGAAAATATACAATAATAGTACGAACATATTTATTAAAATTAGTTTATATACACATGTATGGGTTCACTGTGTATATGAACTGACTTTATTTAGTACAGTTAAGCGCATTTCTTGTTACCATTATTGCTTACGACGTAATAAATTTTATGAAACAACTTTTTGTTTTTTGGGGGGCGGTTTGTGAAATATCGTTTGTTAAAAAAAGACAGAAACACAAATTAGAGATGTTTTAAAAGGAAATACTCAGATAATATTCAGATTAAGGAATGTGACTTGAGTCGCCGTTGTAGAATGTAACAAATAGTTTAATTGCTTTCTAGAAAGCATTAATATTGAGAAGACGGTGAATTCTAGGAAGCTGTGTTTGGTGAAATAAGTATATGCAGGTGGTAGACAAGAAATGGATAGTGAATTTTGGAGGTGAATAATTTTCAATAATTAGAATCTTAGTACCACGATGTATTTGGCGAATAAGATGCGAGAATATGAGGTGGAATGGAACATCTAGTACGAAATTGTGTTTGGTATTGGCCTTCTTTTCTAGCACAGATTTTTATTTGATACAATTTTGAGAATAATAATTATTTCAAAAGTACACTACACATTACGTTTATAAAATTTGTTTGCAAGAGGAGAACTCACACACGTAATTTATCAGTCGTTGTGACCTCGAACTTTAACCTGTAGTAGTGTTTGCAAATTATTGTTTATCGTGTGATGTATTTCTTTGATTGCCATCTGTAAACGCTGTTATTTACTCGGAAGAGTTTTTTCGATAAAATTGTACACTTATAAATACGCATCTGTTTCTGCGTGTGTATATATACATGTAGTTATTTCATGTAGTCGTAGAATGTTCAGTGACTGAGAATGGTATCTTTTCTCGGACCTCCATGTGAGTACGTCCGTCCCCACCCTTTCGCGTCACGATGGCAACATATATAAAATCCGAAATGGGCTGTTTTCTGGATGCGAAACCGTATATAAACATGTAATTACAGTAATCCCGAACGGTGATTGAACGTCGGCTGTCCTGATATCAGGGAATTTAATGACTACCGGAATAACACAGGAACCTTTAGGAAGACTGTGTACCATTATGTATATTGTTGATCAGTCGTAACTGGGTTTGTCACTCTAGTAATCACTAAATATTCTAACGCCACGGAGCAGAACCTTTGTCGAAAAGCTGATGGTTGTTGAAATAGTCGGGATACTCAACTACTCCTAAGCAGTCCGAAAGTTGGATGTCCTAGCCTCTTTCCCAAAACCCACAAGTATCCAAATCACCATTTCCCGTCTCATTTTCACCCCATCATCTACACCTACGTCACCAGGGTGGGTTTATCCCCTTAGGTTTTCGTCTAAACGATACATAGATTTATAATTTCTCTACGCCTTTTGCATGCTCCGCTCATGTGAATGTCCGTGTGTCGATCGGCCCAGTAACATTTGTTGAAGAGTACACAGCTGTACGTTAGTGGCGTTACCAATACTAATGTATATTGCGTTTATTAAATTTCTCTTTTAATTTCTTTACAGGTAAGCTGATTTCCGACGAAAGCCCCATCAAGTGGTCCACTGCTTCCATTTTCGGTGAGCGTATTCGTTTCTTAGTAATTGATTTTGGTGAAACAGATTTGTTTCAGTGAATAATTTACTACTTTATAAAAGCCCTTGCAAGCTTTGAGAGATAATTTCCAACGTCAAAATATCTTTCTCTCTTTCCCATCTGTTTGTACTACAGAATTAATAACGATGCACGAATGACATGGTTGCGAGGATAATCAGGTTAACATGTACAAAACACGCGCACATTCCGACGGTAGTCAAACGAGTGCCTTCCGTTTTCAAGTTAAGTTATTTTACTGGCTGACCTCACCGGGTCCAATACGTAAAGCCTGGAAATGCAGTGACAGGAATAACTTCCGGCGTGTGCTTTATAAATAAATTCGGAATGGAAGTATAAGGAATGGTGTGAAGTGTGATGGGTTATATAACCACACTCTCAGGGTGTTTTTAATCAGCTAAATTATGCACAAATGTATGGTGATGAGTGGAGCGTAGTGTGAATACTTCGTAAATGTGACGATGAACCAATTACGCAGCACGAGGAGGTATGCAGTTCCTTGCATTTTGTGGATTCTGAAGTTTCACTAGGGACTAACGCTCTTTACTGCCCTTGGCCACACGAATCCGGGACACGCCCATCCAACGTGTTCCTTTAAAGTTTCTTTTGACAATATTCTCCTATTTGTGCGTAAGTTTTCCCACTCGTGGTTGTTCCACATTCAGTGTGGATGCTGTAAAATACCTTTATACTGCATCGTATGTTTTCTAGAAGATTAATAAACGTCTGATTATGAGCCTGCTGCCTTCTTAAAATCTACACACATTTCCCCCCTAGTATGTGACAAATGCAGACGAAATTTGAACGATTTGAACGATATGATTCGTACTTTATAAGGTCCGACAAAATCCATAGTGACGTACATGGCTAATTTTTCTACTCATGGGTTTATCTTCGAGAGGCGAATGTTGGACAACGGTGACAGCCCTTGATAAATGATGCAGCTAGTTCGATCACGGTTTCAGCTTACTTATCTATCTAATAAGGACTAAAACGAAGGCTTGTTAGGCTCCTATTCTGTATGTATGTGTGCAAGCGTGAGCGTACGTGTGCGCATGATAGCGCATTATATTTCTCAACAAGTCGACCGAATCTCACGAAGCTTCGTATGAATGTTAGGCTATTGACCCAGACCGTAGATAGATAGATATATAGATAGATGAATGGATTGATGGATGGATGGATGGATGGATGGACGGACGGACGGACGGACGGATTGATGGACAGATGGATAGATGGATGGATAGATAGATAGATAGATTTGCATTTGGGTTTGGGGCCTCTCAGCCCTGATGCACCTAGGCCTTAATAGACGGGCCCTTTGTGTCCCATATAGAATCATGGGAGCCCCGTAACTTTACTGCAGTTCCAGTTGAGCCCCTAAGCCAAAACTCTTAATATCCTTCAGCTCCAGAAAAAAAAAAGTAGCCCAGATACGCATTTCTGAGTGCGGCCAAAGCCTCGCACTTACAAAGAATGTGGGCCGAGGTTTCCTCTCCCACTCCACACCTCCTAACAATGGACTGTCTAGCAGTCCTAGTAGGTAAAGATGTCTCCAGAAGGCCAGTTACAGCCCTGGATTGAATCCCATTAAAGGTCAGAAATTTAGCCTTGGTACCCAGACTGGGTCCCATACTCAGACCGTAATGTTACTCTTTAATTGTCTGGAAAGCCGATCCCAGTGGTCACGCGGTCTAAGGCGTGGGTCTGCTACCGCTCTTCTGATGGAACTGCGGGTTCGTATCTCGCCGCGGGCATGGAGATGTCTGTCTCTCGTGAGTACTGTGTGTTGTCAGGTAGAGGTCTCTGTGTCGGGGCTTATCACTCGTCCAGATGAACCACACCGAGTGTGTTGTGTAAGTGATCGTGAGCCCTCAACAATGAGGAGGCCCTGACCCACTAGGGGCCGTTGTACCATGAAAAAAAAAGAGAAGGAGAAGAAGAAGAAGAAGAATTCTCTGAAAACCTGTAATAACAACATGGACTAAGCGGGAAGCTGAAGTGACCCGAGAACCACTTTAACGTCAAGAAATTATTCCCGGAAGTGTAACCTGTAAAAGTAGGCAATGCGTGTTAGGATTATTTTCGTGTAGAGCACGAGATAACAGCAGTACTGCAGTGCCAAACGTTTTTAGCCAATAGGTAATGGATATGTGGGGCTGAGCGTGTGATTGTATGGAGACAGGGCGTGTCCTTCTGAACATGTTGCTAGTGAAGTGATTATTGTAAGTTCTAAGACACAAACATGGCAGCTATCCGAAACTTTGAGTTGTATCGGACAAATTTAATTTATGTACGAGGGGTGGCCAGCTAGGCGAGCTTAGGTAGCCTCACTATAGCGGACGGCTGCAAGAGAAATGCGATAATAAAATATCCCCCCCCCCTTGTTTGTTGGCTTCTTATTTCTGTTTATTCAACTGCGACAGGTTAGTTTTAGCTACCGACCTCATTTCTTTAGAAAGTCTTTCAAAACACCCTTCACGCTCTGCATCATGATAATGTTAAACTGCTTGAATGCTGTTATTTTACTTGAAACTTGCGCAAGCTTTATTCTTGACTTGGGCCATCCGCTTTGTGGCCACCCCTGGTACACAGACACACTGCATTAGTAATGAGTTGTTCACAAAATATAATACAGCAGTCATAATGTTCGTATTTTACAGGACTAGCAATGTATGAAATAGGTTTCTTAATGAGCTCAGATATGGAACATGATTCATTCCAGTGTTGTGGCATTGTTTCCTTGCTCCAAATATGGCCGGCATTGTGTGGATGAGCCTATCGGTTACAGCACCAGCTGGTGGTGCACCTCAGGCTACGACCGAAGCGCTATCACCGGCAGAGACAGGGACTTGTTCTTCGCTGAGGGGGTCCCATTTTGCCTCGCTCTTCAGTTGAACCCCTGTACTTACCGTGGTAAACCAGACGAAATCTGAGGCTGACAAGTCAGCTTCATCTGTTACCAAATTAAGAATATGTGGAACTGTGTCTCCACTCCTTCTTGTGTTTTCGTGTTGTTGAGACAGGGAGGCGATCTGCACTTCAAAGAATACGGAACATTAGTGGAATCTCACGTGACATACAACAATTAATCGAGATTAAGTTATTGTTCATCGATTCCTTTCTGTTTAATTCACAGCAGGAATCGTCCCTGCCTGTCCTAGACAAAGCACCATTATCGTAACGCGCTTGGTTGGGCTTTGTTTTAAAACGTCTTAAGGGATAGTTGAAAGGGTTCACGTTAAGGGCTGTTTGCTAGGTCACTGGTGCCAGTACAAAACACGCAGGACCGGCATGGTCTGCCGGTCTTCAGACATGACCAAAGAGATGTTATCACGAACGGAGATGCAACAATATTAATGTTCACAGTCGATTAACCCATTGGCTTACTCATTCGGAGGTACCAGATGAAGAATACCAGCTTCTGTTGTTTTCCTTTAAAACAAAGAACATAAAATGTGTGGTTGATGTTATGATATTCTGTATTCAATAGGCATGGGGATTCAAAGAACTGCTTCTTACAGTAATAACAGTTCGAAATGTTCGCCATTGGAGGTAAAGAGGCAGCAACTTACCGCATGCAGTACAGTCCTCTTCGAAATTACATAATCTCGGCTACTCAAAACATAACGACCCTCTCACAGAGACGAAAGATTTTTTACCTTGAGGGCCAGAACTCCTCGTCGCCTCAATCCCATTACACTTTATTCCATTTTAATACTATCCTCCGACCTAGTCTTGGTATCCGAAGTGATGCTTTCCATTTACACGGGCGCTAAAATCAAGATTGTTGTTTTGTGAGCTGAGAAAGTCCGTAATTTTTTTGAACAGCTAAAGAATTTTCCGAGAAACGTGTCGCTTGCGTCAGTAACATTATATTTAAGTTTTGCAGCAGAAATTGTGTAGGCAATTCCAATTTTTACCATGCTTGCCACATATCCAGCCCTTCTTACCCAGGAGGCGAGGTTTATTCTTAAGTTTCCTTATGGTGTTAGCAATGAATGAGAAATCTTGCACATTCCTATGAAATGTCATGTAGCCGTAGGCTTCAGTATCTACATAGGCCACTTATTGATGTATATTTATTGTTGTATAAAGAGTGATATCTTATGTTTATTGGACCGTGCATCATCTTGATATTTGAATAAAGGTAGACCAACTTGATGACACTTGCTTTATTATGTCAGTTTACTGCTCAATATGTTTCAGATGTTAATACATCCATCTTCAGGAGCTTGCGACTACTTCTTGCGTTGTTGTGTAGGCTGACTTGAGGCGTGTTGGTGTTATGTAGCGGGATTGTCTGTTGGTGATGTGGTATCCGAGTGCAGGCTGAACTAGTGGTTCAGCCTGCACTCGGATACCACATCACCAAAAGACAATCCCGCTACATAACACCAACACGCCTCAAGTCAGCCTACACAACAACGCAAGAAGTAGTCGCAAGCTCCTGAAGATGGATGTATTAACATCTGAAACATGTTGAGCAGTAAATTGACATAATAAAGCAAATGTCATCAAGTGGGGAGCTGTTTTGAAGACGATCTTGAATCTTCGGGTTCAATAAAACGCATGGAATTTTTTAACCAGTCCAGGAATTGTTAGCTTTTCAAGACGGACAATGCAGCATGCAGTCAGTCAATAGCCAGTTAGTTCAGTGACATATTATGTACATGCTGAAGCAAACTTATTTGATTGCTTCTGATGACAAGTTGATATTCAGGTTCTAGTCCAAGAGCAGTTTATTCCCATGACAAATACTTCAAGTTATTGCGAACTATCAAAGGACTGGCAGGGATATTAAGAATCTGTCACGTCGTTTCCATGTCCCTGTAGCGGTTTTCAGGATCCTTTAGATCACGTTGCACTGGAACAAAAAGCGATTTCCTCGCCATCATTTCTGGTGGCTCTCTGCGGAATGTGTAAGACAATATAATTAATTTAATGCAACTGGAACAAATGCTTGCCGTCAGCCCCGATATCCGAGTTTGTAAACTACTTGTAAATGCCAGTGCACGCGCATATGGATAAGGGTGAGTTCCATTATTATAAAGCAAACAGACATCCTGTCTCTCTGTCTGTCTAATACAGGGCGGTGTCGTACATTGAAATCCGATACCCACAGTCCTAAATGACGTCCATGATTATATCTATGATCTTGTCTCTAATTAGTGTTCTGGCCGTTTCTGACCCTAATTATGTGTTTCAGTTGTGTTTTGGGCTCGTTGTGCTCGTATGCAAAAGGACGACTGTTTTGTGTTTAAGGTGTGTCGCAGGGTTGCAGCTGCAAGGCTTCTAATGGACTGGGGCGAACTGTCGTATGTGGCGCTATAGCCTGCTAACTTTTTTAAGGCCCTGTATTTAGAATGGTAGGCCCACTTTACACGAGGCACACAATCATGCATTAACTTTAAAGTGTATGTAGATAAATACAGAGGATCGGATTAACCCTTATCCTGCCAACGTGGAGAATATGGTGAGCTCCTAATAATGCCAGCAGATGGCAGACGGGATTTAACTCGGCGTTTAAAGGGTTAAGAAAATCCCATAGGGTTTAACATGAAATCATTCTGCCTTCCAAGTTTTTTTCTATCGTCCTTCTCTAGGCCATATGTTGTGACACCAAAGGTCTGTGCCCACCGCTGTTTCGTCGAACCGTGTAAGGCTTAGTACAAAGAAAGCGTCATTTAATTTCCAGTACAGACACTCCTTGACTTTCGGCATTGCAAGGTACTCAGTTTTATAACTGCATGAATTTTAGAAGCAAGAAAAAAATGGAAATTGTTATAACATCCTTTCTTGAAAGGGACGAAGCGAGACGAAGGTGACGGAAGAATACTGCTGGGCGATAACAGGCGACGGGACGGTCGTGCTTCGGCAGATCACATTCCTGTGTACTGACCTTTGGATTTCAACTGCACTGCTTTGAATGTATGTATATGCTTACATAGCTGACCATATGCGTACACAGTTCCGACCTGCTTAGAGTCTTCCGCAGCGTAAATACTGCGAAGTCGGGGAGTGACTATATTTAAAACTACATGACGCCCCGGAAGGAGAATAATAGAAAATTGTGTGATACGTCCCAACCGAGGCAACCGGGAAATTTTAGTGGCGGCCAGCAAAGACAGTGCCCATTGTCATAATGCAGAAATTTAATTGTAAATATTGCACACTGTACTTTAGAGAAAGGACCTGAATCATGTTGTCGACTGGTTCAAGATATTCTTGGTGGAGCCGGCCACTGATTTCCCCAACAGGACTTATGTAACCACTGAAGAGGTGTGTGTGTCTGGCAGTCGCAGTTGAGTAGGAGATAGGAGAGCTTGAAGCTTTTGCAGTAATTTTAGCATGGTGATAAGATGTACCGTGACAAATAGCACAAAATATATGCGCAGTATCGGCGTGTGTGCTAAGTATATCCATAACCCCGTATGTGCAGCAGAAAGAGTTCAGCATAGCAGAACCAGATGGCAGCATCGGATATGTCGGACTAACGCTTCATTTGAGCTGAATGTGAAGAAAGTACCGAGGAAGGAGGCCATGGAATAACGCGTGGCGATCATGGTCGATAGTGATCGATAATAGGAGGTCATTCGTGGGGTAGGGCATAGCGATAATTATGTGCAGCACTTTATGTTTAAAATGCTGCAAATTTGTACAAAGTTGTTGTAGTTAAATGTGATTCAGTGCTATCGCCGACGACGGTGTGTCACTGGGTTTGTTAAGAGTAGGATTGTATAAAGAGGTAGTTTGTTAAGAGTAGGAATATATGAAGAGGCAGGAGGTGACCCGCATATTATGATTTTCTGGACACTTGTATCAACTGGTGAGACGAACTAAGCTCAGTTACATGATAATTCATTCCCAGAAAACCGTACGGATATCAATGAGCGTAGGTAGCATCGTGCCGTTGTGTATTTGTCGACTGAATGTTTATTTTTATTATCCGACAAACACAACTATACACATCCGGTATGTTTGGTTTATTTAATACGTCTGCATGTTTCGTCGGTCCAGATCTTTTTGTGTATCCATGCCGTGCCTGATGATGGCTGATCTGGACAGTCGAAACTTGTAGTAGTATTAGATAAACCAAATGTACACGATTTATGTAGTCTTGTTGCTCGGATAATAAAAATAAAGATGTAATTGATATCAGTAAGGTCAGTATGCCAACATTTGCGGAAACCTGCTTTGTTAATGGAGCAGTTAGTCGATTTTACGGTAATTTACTGAAAATTTGTACATAGCAAGTAATTGCTTTAAGTTAATCATAATTTCCCTGTCCTGTCTTAATGGTATAGACAGTAAGGATGTGTTCATGAAGTGTGTGTCCAATAAACAGTCCAATTCGAAGTCTGTGTAATACAGGCGGCGAGCTTGGTGGATATCAGGAGCACTAGCAGGTTGGCACGTCACACTAGTCAGTGAGAGGACGTTCGGCGCGGAGAGGTCGCCTGCTAAGCGCCAAACTTACTTCTGCTTTTTATGTTTTGCTGACCGTGCATCCTGGTACGACTCTGAGTAAATGACCAACTTGATGCACAATTACTTTATATAATAGTTTATTATTATTATTATTATAATTCTCTACATGTTTCGAGCAACTCTGTGCTCATCATCAGGAGGTCAGATTTTATTGATACAGCATCTGGTACAGTATTCTCTGTAAATAACCGTCCGGTGTGCGGGTTGAGAAGTTCTTTCTCAACCCACACATCGGACTGTCACTTACAGAGAATACTGTACCAGACGCTGCATCAATACAGCTTGCCTCATTATTATTATTATTATTATTATTAACTGCAATTGGGTTGTCACCCGGTGGTAGTGGTTATTTTACATGTATACAAAATATGAAATTGGTTACTAATAAATTTAAGTCGGGAGGACTAAATGAGAAGCAAGTAGTGGCAACTTTGAATCTTGGGAACTGTCTCAGCATTTGCTTATAGACACAGGGAAACCAAGAAAAACCTTTGTCGAGGTGGCCGGTTGCAGGGCCTTCCGACCTGATGAGCACAGAGCTGCTCCAAACATGTAGAGGATTAAAATAAAAAAAAAACGTATTATATAATGTAATTGTGTATCAAGTTGGTAATTTACCCAGAGTTACTCCTGCTGTTGGATTTAGCGTCCCTTAAGTAAAGGACAGAGTTTAGTAGCGGAACCAGTGACATTATAAGACCTGGCACAGATGCGCAATGGCAACGTGCCCCACTGTTTCGTTTTCGGAACCCGAATTTAACCGTGAGAGAATAAGTCAGCGTTCTCTTGCGACGTTCCGCGATCTCCCGTGTATGTCAGTTAAGAAAACACGCTATTACAAGTACAGAGCTGATACACGTGCTGTGGGTCTGTAGCCACTACGGCCGTACAGTGTCATTGCTCAGGGGGCAGTTAGTCACCGGTCTGTTACTGGGGAGGTCCGGGTTCTTTCGCAAGTCGAACCGTTTAGGGTTTCTAGACAAATGGCACTGTTACAGGATTTTGGTCGAGTACTTCGGTTTTTCCCGGTGAGTATCTTTTCACCCACCAATGCGCCATGCTGTTTCATTCATCAGTGACCGACACCCTGCATTCTTAGTAAGTGACAACGTCGTTAAGTGACAGACATGTAGGACGACCATCACAAGACTTTCACAGCAGGCCGCATGTATTGTCTTGCCTTGTGCTTCGGAACCGACGTGCGCTGCTGCGTGCCATAACCTGTGTCAGAAACGTTCTGCAGTGCCGATGTGTGGCCATTCAGATGCCGTGACTGCAGACAAAATTATATTTAGTATTCCTTCCTTACTTGATTAATCACTACAGTCTTTGTGTGTGTGTGTGTGTGGGGGGGGGGGGCACTCCGACCGCTACCGGCGTGGGGGCTTTTGGTTTTTCCCTTTCTGATTACCCCAATTTCAGGCTCCAGT